>OGEM01000076.1_pt1 | contig 94128 bp, 86 predicted proteins | sample 1570741 | NCBI WGS metagenome assembly OGEM01 (sample SAMEA2582141, study PRJEB24529) | metagenome | biome: Human gut stool | place: China | collected 2011
ACAACACTAAAATCTGTTATATCGTGGATGCTGATATAAAAGGCTTCTTTGACCACATGAAACATGAATGGATTATCAAGTTCCTCTATCTCTATATCAAAGACCCTAACATTATAGGTCTCGTCAAGAAGTACCTTAAGGTAGGAGTGATAGATGGAGGAGAACTGATGATGAATGAAGAAGGGTCGGCGCAGGGAAATATAATAAGTCCAATCCTTGCAAATATATACATGCACAATGTATTAACACTTTGGTATAAGTTTATTATTACCAAGGAATGCAAGGGAGATAATTTCTTGATTGTTTATGCGGATGACTTCGTTGCGGGATTCCAGTATAAATGGGAAGCTGAAAACTACTATAAGCTGTTAAAAGAACGAATGGAAAAGTTTGGTTTGCAGTTAGAGGAAAGTAAAAGCAGACTATTGCAAAGTGGTGCTTATATTGCGAGGGCGAAACAAAAGAGCGGTGAGTCTACCAGATTAGAGACATTTGATTTCTTAGGATTCACATTCTACTGTGGACGTTCACGCAAAGGCATGCCGTACATAATGCCAAAGACAAGTTCTAAGAAATTCAGACAGAAAATCCGAGACATTAAAGTATGGATATATGCGAATAGAGACCAATCGTTGAAGAAACTAATGGGAATGCTTAATCTGAAGTTAGTCGGTCACTATAGGTACTATGGCATAAGTTTTAATGGCAGAATGATTTCAAACTACAAACAACAAGTGAGAGAACTTCTGTTTAAGGTGCTGAATAGACGAAGTGACAGAAAGAGTTATACAAGAGAAGGATTCATTGAAATGCTGAAATATTATCCATTGGTAATGCCAAAGATTTATGTCAGCTTGTTTTGAAACTGTAAATATTATTATGAAGAGCCGTATGCGGGAAAGCCGCACGTACGGTTCTGTGAGGGGCTTACATTGCGAGGTGTAAGTCTACTCGACTGTGAAATCCACATATTTTAAGAAGGAGCCTTCGCTTATGCGAAAGCTCCTTTTCTGCATACCTTACTTTTTCAGCTTTAAGCCATCCCGGAATGCTTCGCCCACACGCTCAGTGACTTTATAATAGCCGTGGGTGTAGGGGTCAAATGCGATGGCGTTGACCTTAGACATATCAATTTTTCCATCCACCATAACGCTCTCATCGGCAGTGACATTGACCACCTTGCCGATGACGCCACATCCGTATTCATTGTTCTGATACTCGATAAACCTGCACTCCAGGCAGATCGGGAACTCGTTGATGACAGGGGCATCTACTGTTTCTGCTTTGCTGGCGGTCAGACCGCTGCGGGCAAATTTATCGGCGACTTTATTTCCGGACTCTACGCCGAAATAGTCTGCTTCCACTATGTGGGCAGCATCGGCAATGCTGACGGTGAATGCTCCCCGTGCCTTGATGTTCTGTACAGTCTTGTGTGTCTCGGTAAGGTTCAGAACAACGGTGTCCCGCTCCTGCATAGTGCCCCATGCGGCGTTCATGACATTGACGCTGCCGTCCTCGTTGTAAGTTGCAACCATCAGAACAGGCATGGGGAAAATGCCTTCGGTAATTTTCAGTTTTGTTCTCATGATAACTCCTCCTTGTGATCATATTGACAGGACTATTCATCCTGCTTATAATTATATCCATGCAAATTATAAATTCAAGTACTGATAATTATGATAGGTACTATCTTAGGAGAAAGTGAAATGATAAAAAATTATATTGAGAACGCTAATTTCGAGGACACCGGCTTTGCCTACACACTGTCGCTGATCTCCGGCAAGCACAAGATGGTCATTCTTTACTGCCTGATGGAGTTTGAGACGGTGCGATTCAATGAACTGAAACGGTATCTGAAAACCATTTCCGACAAGACTCTCAGCACGAATCTCAAGGAACTGGAAGCAGATAGACTGATTATCCGTACCGAGTATCCGCAGATTCCACCGAAAGTGGAGTACTCCTTGTCTAAACGTGGAAAGTCGCTGATGAAGGTGCTGGATCAGCTCTGTGTCTGGGGCGAGGAAAATCGACTGACAGAGAGATAACTTCAAGCTTGTAGAATTAAGAAAATCGGGATTTGTAAAGCAATTAGGAGTAAGAGTGTATGGATTTTTAATTAAATCCTGCACTCTTTAAAAAACTTCTTGCATTCGAGTAACTCGAATGCTGTATGATACAATTAAGGAGGCAAAGAGTATGTATACAGTAAAGGAAGTAGCTGATATTCTTGGAGTTTCAGTTCATACAGTCAGATATTATGATGACCAAGGATTGATACCAGGAACAAAACGAGATTCATATAATCAGCGAATTTTTGATGATATGGAATTAGAATGGCTTTTTGTCAGTATTTCACTTAGGGATACAGGATTGCCTTTAAAAGAAATAAAAAGATACATTGAATTGTATCAGCAGGGTGATTCTACATTACAGCAAAGGTTCGAAATTATGTCCAAACAGCGTGAAAAGACACTGGAAGAAATTGAAAACTTGAGGCTGAGAATAAAAGTATTGGATAGAAAAGTTGACCATTATGCAAAACTTTTAGCCGGCAAGGAAGACGAATGGAGTCACGAGTATATGCAGAAGTTAATTTGGAAAGGCAGGAAGAAAAATGAAAAATAAGAAAGTATGGTTTGTTACAGGATGTTCCAAAGGGTTAGGACATGCATTGGTTAACGAATTATTGGAACAAGGTTATATGGTATCAGCGACGAGTAGAAGCAAGCAGGCATTAATAGAAGCTTTTGGAAATGAGAGTGAACAGTTTTTACCACTTTCGATGAATCTTGCAGATGAAGAAAGCGTAAAAACCGCATTGAAAAAGACAGTGTTGAAATTCGGAAGAGTTGATGTAGTAGTCAATAATGCAGGATATACACATTTGGCAACGATTGAAGAAATGAGTGATAAAGCTGTTCGAGAACTATTTGACATCAATGTTTTTGGGCTGCTAAATGTGATCAGAGCTACATTGCCAATAATGAGAAAACAGAACAGCGGTCATATTTTTAATGTGAGCAGTTTGGGTGCCTATAATGTCGGTCCGTTATCTGGACCATATTGTGCGACAAAGCACGCTGTAAAGGCTCTTTCTGAAACTTTGGCAATGGAGGTGAAGCAATTCGGAATTCACGTTACAGATGTGAAACCTGGATTTATGAGAACAGAGTTTTTTGGGACTTCACATAAAACAGATATAGCGGAACAGTCCCCATATCAAGACCTTTACAATGAAAATATGGATTTTTATAATGGACAAAATGGAACTCAAGCAGGCAATCCAAAGAAAGCCGCAGAACTCTATATCAAGGTTGCAGAAATGGATAATCCACCAGAATCCCTTCCAATGGGAACAGATAGCTGTAATGGAATTCGGGAAATTGCCTTAAACACAGTACAGCTAATGGATAAAATGCAAGATACAGCATCTTATACAGATTTTTAAGGAGGTTACGATGAAAGTACTATTGATAAATGGAAGTCCCCACAAGAAAGGGTGCACATACACAGCATTAAAAGAAGTTGCAGATACCCTTGAGGCAAATGGAGTAAAAACAGAGATTATGCATTTAGGTGTAAAGCCAATAGCAGGTTGTATCGCCTGTGGAAACTGTCAAAAAAACGGGAAATGTTTTGTCGATGACAGTGTTAATGAATTCCTTGAAAAGCTGCCAGAAATAGACGGAATCGTATTAGGCTCTCCAGTCTATTATGCGGGGGCAAGTGGACAGATTACATCATTTCTTGACCGAGCATTTTTTGCAGGAAGTGGTAAGTTTGAGGGAAAACTTGGTGCTGCTGTTGTTAGCTGTAGACGTGGTGGAGCATCAGCAACCTTTGATCAGTTAAACAAGTACTTTACGATGAATAGTATGCCTGTTGTTTCATCGCAGTATTGGAATCAGGTACACGGATTTACACCAGATGATGTAAGACAGGATTTAGAGGGAATGCAGACAATGAGAACACTTGCCAATAATATGGCATGGTTATTAAAATGTATTGCACTTGGAAAAAAGCAAGGAATTGAAATGCCTGATACAGAAGAAAAAATACTGACTAATTTTATTCGGTAGTACAGATTCAAGTTTGATGGAGAAAGCAAAAATCATTCATGCCCTTTGTCATATAGTTTCTGTATATTTTCAGGAAGCTTGTCAGGTAACATGGCATTTATAGCATCTTCGTTACCATCTTTCATTGCTGTTTCATAATACCAACACTTAAATTTTAAGAGGGAGAGAGTTTTTTGAAGTTCTTGAATTTCAGTTTCAACAGCTGATTTTCTGGCTTCAAATAATTCTTTCCTTTTTTCATAGCTGGAGCTGCCTTCAGATACCCAGATAAAAAATTGCTTTATATCTTTAATCTCAAGACCGGATTTCTTCAGACATTCAATAATGCGAAGAGCTTCCAATTCATTATCGCTGAAATAACGGATGTTTCCCTTACGTTCCAGATTAGGGAAAAAACCTTCCTTGTCATAATACCTTAAGGTAGAAACAGGAAGACCAAACATTGCAGAAACCTGACCGATTGTATACATAATAAACCTTCTTTCAAAATGTGCTTGACCTAAAGTCAACTTTAGGTTGTATGATGTTTATATCATATACTATTGTTAGTATATTTACAAGAAATTTTGTATATGGAAGGATGATAAATATGTTAAAAACAGAAGAATTACAGCTGGTATCTGAATGGGATAAAACTTTTCTACAGAGTGAAAAAGTAGATCATCAGAAAGTGACATTTATAAATCGTTATGGAATCACACTTGCCGCAGATCTGTATAAGCCGAAAAATACATCTGGGAAATATCCTGCGATTGCCGTAAGCGGACCATTTGGCGCAGTCAAAGAACAGTGTTCTGGATTATATGCGCAGACGATGGCTGAAAAAGGATATCTTACCATTGCATTTGATCCTTCTTTTACGGGGGAAAGTGGAGGCAATCCAAGATTCATGGCTTCTCCGGATATTAATACAGAAGATTTCATGGCTGCTGTTGATTTCCTTTCTGTGCGGGAAGATGTGGATCCAGATAAAATAGGAATCATTGGAATCTGTGGCTGGGGTGGAATGGCTCTTAACGCAGCTGCACTGGATACAAGAATAAAAGCAACTGTTGCATCTACCATGTATGATATGACTAGGGTAAATGCGAATGGGTACTTTGATTCTGAGAACAGTGAAGAAGCACGTTATGCGAAGAAACAGTCGCTGAATACCCTCAGGACAGAAGAATACCGCAAAGGCGAATATTCCAGAGGCGGTGGTTGTGTTCCACTTCCGGTACCGGAAGATGCACCTTTCTTCGTAAAAGATTATAGTGAGTATTATAAAGGCAGATGTTATCATAAAAGGAGCCTGAATTCCAATGATGGCTGGAACAGTATTGGATGTATGTCTTTTATGAATCAGCCAATATTAAAGTACAGTAATGAAATCAGAAGTGCAGTCCTTATTGTTCACGGAGAAAAGGCGCACAGCTATTATTTTGGAAAAGATGCTTATGAAAATATGATTAAGAACAGCAAGTACACATCCAATAAAGAACTGCTGACAATTCCAGGGGCTGTTCATACAGATCTTTACGATAATCTGGAGGTGATTCCATTTGATAAAATCCAGAAATTTTTTGAAGAAAATGGGGTTGGTTAAGTATGACATGTGAAGAATATTTGAGTAATATGAAGCCCGGATATATCGTAGATGGTGGAAGTGAAGAACATCTGGTTATGCATGAGCTGTCTCAAAGGGCATTAAAGATAACGATGGAGCTGAATAACAAATATCATACAAAAGAAGAAATTATACAGCTTATGTCGGAACTTACCGGACAAAAAATAGATGAAAGTTTTGGAATGTTTCCTCCGTTTTATACAGACTGCGGACGAAATATCCATATAGGTAAAAATGTTTTTATTAATGCAGGATGTAAGTTTCAGGATCAGGGTGGTATTTATATAGAGGATGGAGTCCTGATTGGACATAATGCAGTATTGGCAACGATCAATCATATGGAAGATCCCGAGAAAAGAGCAGGTATGATATTTCAGCCGATTCACATCGAAAAAAAAGTGTGGCTTGGAGCAAATGTAACGGTTCTTCCGGGGGTTACGATTGGTGAAGGTTCGGTCATTGCAGCCGGAGCAGTTGTAACAAAAGATGTTCCGGCCAATATGATTGCGGCAGGAGTGCCTGCGAAAGTTATACGGAAGGTTAAAAAAGGCACTGAAAAAGGAGAAATTTAATCATGGCAAAAAAAGTACTGATCATATCGACAAGTCTTCGAGGAGGCAGCAATTCTGATATACTTGCAAATGAGTGTGCAAAGGGAGCAAAAGAAGCCGGGCATGATGTGGAACTTCTTTCTTTGAAAGGAAAAGATATAAAATATTGTATCGGTTGTCTATCATGTCAGAGGAATGGGATGTGTGTACTGAAGGATGATGTTGCAGATATTATGGCAAAAGTAAAGGATGCGGAGGTCATTGTCTATGCAACACCAATTTATTACTATGAGATGTGTGGCCAGATGAAAACACTTCTTGATAGATTGAATCCTTTATATTCGACAGATTATTCATTCAGAGATATTTATATGATTGCAACTGCCGCTGAGAATGATGAAAGTGCATTTGAAAAAGCCTACAATGGTCTGCAAGGCTGGGTAGACTGTTTTGAAAAAGCTTCCTTGAAAGGCATGGTCGGTGGCGGTGGAATTGATGCTGCAAATATAGCTGCAAGCCATGTGGATGTGATGAAGAAAGCATATGAACTTGGAAGGGAATTATAATTTGTTGGTTGTCGCTACAAGAAAATCCATAACTTCAAGATGTGTAGGGCTGATAATCAGTCATTCTATGATTAGAAAAAAGAGATAATTACAATCAATAACGCCGGTGCGGGATTTTGATATCCAGTACCGGCGTTATTGATTCCACAGGGGCTTGGGGGTGTAGCCACCAAATATACTATTCGTTTTCTGCTTCGGCAAGTTTGTTAAGAATCCACTCCCGATTGATAACAATGTCCTCATCATCTCGGAGATCCTTGAAATCATCGCAGTGTGAAGAAGCAAATTCATACATATTGTCAATGTCAACTGCACCAGTGATCTCACCCTTATTAATGATTACAAGAATATTTGTTCCGTCGGCATCGACAGCAAAGCGCAGTTCATCAAATTCTTTATCAGGATCATTTTTGAGAATAGAATCTGTCGCAAGTAATTTAACAAGTTCCATTATCCTGTCATCTTTACCTGCATCAAAAATCTGTATCTTTTCAACGAGCTGATTTGGTGACGTTACGATTCGGGCTAAATATTTTTCAGTACGAAAATCAAACAAAGCATTTTCACCATAAAACATTTCATATGTCTTTTCTACTTCTGATTCAGAAACCAGATAAATCATGATAAGATCTTCCATCTGGTGATAGAGTGTAGGATAGTTTAAACGAAAGGTCTCTCCACAGCTCGGGCAGGTATAAAGGAAAATAGATTGATTAAGTACCTTCTCTTTCATTTCAGGATTCAGTGCAGTATTAATACTGTCCCAGAGCTCAAAATCCCCCTCATGATGGCAGGAAGGACAAGTTACCTTTTCAATATGATGTTTTGACATAAATAATCTCCCTTTCAGTGAGATAAATCTATAGTTTTTCTATTGTAGAATAATCTTATCCGCTATTATTTCGCCAGAAAATTGCTCTGTATCTCCATCGGCATATGATAAGCCTGGCCTCGTTTTGTCAGGCTGTATAATTTAAAGCTCATGAGTTCCGGAGTCGCATTCAAAGAGCTGCAGAGTCCGAAATAATCCAGGTCTTCGTTCTGAACCATATCTTCGATCTCCTCATCATTAATCAGCAGATCGGCGGCAAACAGATTGGCCTGATATTCTGTATTATCCGTCATATTGTAGAGGGTATCATCTTGCATCGGAGCCATTTTCAGCTGGGAACGATGCAGGATGATATGCCCTAATTCATGGGCGGCAACGATCATCTTTTCTTCTTCAGAAAGGAAACTGCTGATCATGACATAAATCGTCTTACAGCTCATAAAACAGTATCCTTTCAGTGTCTTATATCTGGAAGTTTCCCCGACAACAATGTTCATCTGATCCATGATCTCAAAGGGATCCCTGGTGCCATATTTCTTGATTAATTTCTTTGTTTCTGTATATATGTAAGTGTTTCTCAAATAAATCACCTCAAAAGTAAAAATAAAAAGGGCAGAAATATCCTTGTAACTATAAGGTAACAGATTAGGTGTACAATAATCCCGCCTTCTATTATTTTTCCTCTTGGTTTTTCAGATATTTTTTCGGTGTAAATTTCTTTGCACGTCTTTTGGAATCCAGATAAAGGCTCTGGATCTCATCCATAAAAGCTATTTTATCTTCGTCAGTTAGTGATCCACCGGCAAACATAGCTGCAGCCTGTTCCAGGATCTGTTGAGCCTGTTTGGCACCGCGATTACCAAACTGTTCGGATGCTTCTGTGATAAAAGCTTCATCCTCACTCATGAGATAAGAAACGTCACACTGTAATGCATCTGCCAGTTTCTGATACAGAACATTTTGTTTTGGGAAACGTCCTTCCACTTCCCAGGATCGAATGGTCCTATATGAAACGCCAACCATGCTGGCCAGTTCCTGCTGACTCATCTTTTTTTCTTTTCTTAATGATCTTACTTTTTCACCGAATGTCATAAACATACCTCTTTCTAAGCCTTGTCTTATAAGTTTCATTAGCCGCCTCAAGGCAAAACGGGAAATGTGTTTCCTAAAAATCAAAAATTAATCTTGACAAAGGGAAATATCTCTCCTATAATGTGAATCACAGATAAGGGAAACATCTTTCCTATAAGATACACAATATTTCCTCTTTTGTCAACGAATATGTGAAATGAATTTCCTATATTTTGAAGAAAACAGGAAGGATACACAGTCATTGATAGTCAAAATGGGATACATGTTACAAAAAGAGGAAAGACGTATGGGAGGTGGCAATGTGAGTCAGGATCAGACTTCTATTATCTGTATTGATCTAAAGTCCTTTTATGCTTCTGTAGAATGCGTAGAACGTGGGCTGGATCCATTTAAAACAAACCTGGTGGTTGCAGATCCGACCAGATCAAAGTCTACAATCTGTTTGGCAATCACTCCGGCTATGAAGGCTCTTGGAATCAAGAACCGGTGCCGGATCCATGAGATACCGGATTGTGTGAAGTACATTACAGCTATGCCGAGGATGCAGCTGTACATGGATTATTCCGCAAAGATTTATGGAATCTATCTGCGGTATGTATCAAAAGAAGATATCCATGTGTACAGTGTCGATGAATGTTTTATTGACATAACCAATTATCTACAGCTTTATCATCTCACTGCAAAAGAAATGGCGGTAAAGCTTATGCAGGCGGTCATGGAGGAAACTGGTATCACTGCAACTGCAGGTGTGGGAACCAATCTGTATCTTGCTAAGATCGCAATGGATATCGTAGCAAAGCATGTGGATGACCATATTGGAATTCTGGATGAATTCTCTTACAGAGAGCAGCTATGGGATCATAAACCATTAAGTGACTTCTGGAGGATTGGATCCCGGACTGAAAAAAAACTGGCCGGTTATGGAATCCATACGATGGGCGATATTGCAATGGCTTCTTTAAGATCCGAAGACTGGCTGTATAAGATGTTTGGGATTGATGCAGAGCTGTTGATCGATCATGCATGGGGATATGAAACATGCCGGATGAGTGACATCAAGAACTATCATTCGGAGGAACACAGCCTTTCAAATGGTCAGGTGCTGATGCGAAATTATTCTTTTGACGAAGCACTTGTGATCGTAAGGGAAATGACAGATAATCTGGTCCTGGATCTGTTTGAAAAAGGACTGATAACAAGCTCTCTCACCTTATGGATCGCCTATGACCACAGGTATGAGCATGAGGCATCCAAAGGAACCGTAAAACTCGAAAGAGAAAGTAACAGTTCCAAAAAGATCATAGATGCAGTGGAAGATTTATATCTCAGGATTGCAGACAGATATACCGGAATCCGAAGAATCGAGGTGTGTGCGAACAGGGTTGCTCCTGAAAGTTATGTGCAGTACAGCCTGTTTGATAATCCCAAACAGACCGATAAGGAACGGCATTTACAGGAAGCAGTATTGAATGTAAAGCAGCGTTATGGAAAGAATGCGATCATGCGGGGATCCAACCTGCTAGAGTGTTCTACTTATAGAGAACGCAACGAGCAAATAGGTGGTCACCGTGCTTAGAGGAGGTGCAAAAAGTGCTGGCAAGTGCATATCAACCGTATTTATATTTACCAAGACCGGTTTCCAGGAGACATCCTATGGATGTAGGACGCAGGGCAAAACAGTTTGCTCCATTTGCGGCACTTCGTGGATTGGATGAAACAATCCGGCAACAGGAAATCATTTATGAACCAAAAAGAGATTTATCTGAGGAAAAGAAAAATGAGCTGGATATGAAATTAAGGATCCTGGCATATGGAATGAAGATACAGGCAACTTATTTTCAAAAGTCATGGAAGAATCCATTAATTGGTCAGTACCATACATTATCTGGAACCGTAGAATTTTTTGATCCATCAGTCCACTTACGGATTGATGATACCGAGATTCAGATCCAGGACATCTGTGATCTGACTGGTGATGTATTTGAAACTATTGAAATATTATGTTAATTAATCACAGCGGAATTTTTTATACCGGAAAGAGTGTGTGGTAGCTGGTGGAAGGATAAAAAAGGATGCACAGATCGACAAAGCAGATCTGATCAGAATAAAAATCGTGCTGTTCGTGCAGCTTTGGCACTTACGGAATGGATGGCATGATGCTCATAAGGCGGATTTGATTTCCCTTTGGTCCGTTGAGTAATAAATGGAGAAATATCTTATTGCTTAAAGGAGGAAGCCTATATGGGATCAGGTGCTATTAAATGGCATGTACACTGCTCTGTATGCGGAGCATTTATTGAAAAGAGCGCACAAAGCGATTCAGAAGTGGAGTGCAAAAAATGTCGCAGTACATTGGAGATATTTGTAAAGGATGATATGGTGTCGGTTCGTCCGATCCACATTCGTGATGAACAATTAAAGTCCAGGATGCGGACGTATTCCCGAAAGATGATGAATCAGGGATCATAACAGAATAGAATGAGCTGTCTGTAGTAAGCGTTGAATTTGGCAGGAACCATCAAGAACGCACCAGACAGCAAGAGTTTGTCAAGGAGCTGAACCTGACTGGAATCACTAAGAGCCCGGCAAAACATTTACGGATACACTGCAAGATCAGAAGTATTTTCTGGTTTTGGAGATCGTTGAAGTATTTGTTTTGTCGGGCTTTTTTGACGTATTTCGATAAATTTTTAAATTTTTTGTCGTACCCCACTGTAAAACAGGCTCTCAGCGTTTCGTTATATAGAGGCTTAATTTTTATTCTGCAAAAAAATTGCAGATGGAGATTTTGATAGTTACAAAGGAGTCGCGGACTCCCGTTCAAAAAAAACGGGTGAGTTCGTGACCTCTTGTGCTGCAGTTCTTTATGTCTGTGCAGAAATTTCATAAAAGATGGAATGGACCACCCGGAGCCGAAAGGCAGAAAGGTGGTCTTTATGTTGACATTAAAAGAACTGAAGAAAATCGTGAAAGTTGCTGATATGGAGAAAAGAATCCCAAGCGTGAAATCCTTGAAAGAACACAAAGTTGTAGTAAAAGAAATGATCAATGCAGATACAACGATCTCTGTTTATGATCACGGATATGTGCTTTATACAGCGGGAAATCAATCAACCGTATTTCCACTGCATAGTTGTGATGACTATGAATATGTGAGTGTAACTGGCGATAACAAGGAATTCAATAAAGAGTTCTTTGATAATGAAAACTGGTATATCCGTCTGCTGATGGAGGCTGAAGACCGTATGGCATACAGCCAGAGCAAAATCAGCACCAATCATGGTGTATTTTCTAACAGCGATGTTACAGATGATGCGGAGATTATGAGAGGATCTTCAAAAGATTTTGTTGACGATGTTATCGACAGAGAAATTCTGAATTCACTGATCAAGGAATTGACAGAGAGGCAAAAGACGGTACTCAATCTGATTTATTTCGAAGAAATGCGTCAGCAGGATGTCGCAGATTATCTGGGAATCAAACAGCAGAGTGTAAATGACCTCCTGAACAGGGCATTAAAAACGATGAAAAAAAAGGCTGAAAACGAAGAATTTAAAAAAAATTGAATTAGACCACTGTAAAACAGGCTCTGAGCGTTTCGTTATATGAAGGGTTTGCATAGAACACCTTCATGTACCTTGAAAAATGAATAGCCTGCCCGGAGTGATATTTGGTTTGAACATGCATAGAGCGAAAAGCTGCGTGTCTGCCAGAAGAAAACGTATCGGAGATGGAAACTGATATAGGAACGGATCCGGGAAAGAAAACAGGAAAACGCTTAAATCTTAAATCAAAATAAAATGTCTGAATCTGAAAAGAGGATGACAGTAGAAATCATGTGACGGTATTTGTGACAAACAGGTACCGCCATATATTTGTGCTGTTATCTCAGCTTGTGCTGACTGTCCCAAATAGCGCAAATTTCAGGAAAGGAGGCGATCATCTTCGTATAAAAGATAATATGCAGAAACTAACAGATAACCATACACAAAAGAATCAGAAAGGAAGGATTTAAGAGAATGAACGTGAAAAAGAAAGCACGCAGGGTGATGTCCGGTTTACTGACTGCAGTAACGGTTCTATCGACGGTACTCTCTCCCGCTGTTGCCTATGCTTCTGATGATGCCAGATCTGTAAAAAAGATTCCGTATTATGAGGAGGTCAAGGATCAGTTGGATGAAGATGAAGTGGTAACTGCAAAGGATTATGAGATCAAGGTTGGAGACAATTTCGATGTAAAGAGTGATTATACCGGTCTTACGATCCAGGATGACAGCAAAGTAAAAGTTACATTTCAGGAAGCAAAAGATACGGACGGGAATGATTTTTCTACCGATTATGCCAATTCCTATAAGGCAGTCTATTATGTAGAACCACAGACAACGGATCACCCAACCTACCAGATCAATCGAAAGATCGTGGTAAAAGAAGCGGATCAACAGAAAGATTCGCAGTCAGAAAGTTCTTCTGATCAGGATGCTGGTTCTTCCGATAAGACAGAAACAGAGGATTCTGAGGCTGACTCGTCTACAGAGGAAACTGATGCTGCTGACACGGAGAGCAAAACAGAACTGACAGAAAAAGAATTTGATGCAGAAATCGAAGCAACGGAGGATCAGGAGACCGTTGATCCGGAAACAGGGATCACACTCTCAGAGGTTATGCAGGAAGCTGTTGACCAGGAAGTTGCTCTTGCAGATCTTGAAGCAGGAGAAAGTATTACTTTTGATATGCCAATGATGCTTGCTTCCGGTGAAACAGGAACAAAATCAGTCACAGTTACAGCCGGCTCCTGGTACTATTACGCAGACTATGGATTGGGTTCTTATCTGACTTGTCCATATTATGTGAAATGGGGAAGCATCAATGCGACAGCATACTGTGTTGAACCATCGAAAAAAGGACCGGGAAATGGAACTTATACGATCCAGAAACTTGCCGATGGAAAGACACTTGCAAAGGTCTGCTATTACGGAACAAAAGCAAGTGATGAGAATGGTTTCTTCGATGAGAAACATCCGGATTTTCCGGCAGGAAAGAGATTCATCATTACCCATCTTGCAGCAGCTTATGCAAATGGATCCAGTGACTGGGCATCCGGAACCAATGCGACAGGAAAGAACCTGGCAATGGAACTTTATAACTTTTGTGTAAATATGCCGGATATTCCGTCTGTAGATATGAGTTTTTCCGAATCTAATGTAAAGGCTTATGTGGAAGGAAACAGCCAGCGAACAAGTGTAATCACATTCAAAGCAGATAAATTGCAGACGATTACATTTAAGCTGCCAAGTGGTGTAAAGCTTGTAAATGTGACAAACGGTAAACCCAGTGCTGCAGGAGCAAGTGTAGAAATCAGTGGAGGTACACAGTTTTATCTGACAGCACCACTTGATCAGGCAGAGAGCGTCAGTGCTACATTTTCTTCTCGGATGAAGGGAAGCATTGATAAAGAATACTCTGCTTACAAGATTGTAACAGGATCCGGAACACAGGATCTGGCTCTTGTTTTCGGGGAAGGTGTCGGAAATGAGAAATATGTGGATTTTAAAGTAACCTGGACAAAAGAATGCAAAGTATCCATTGTAAAGAAAGACCAGGATACAGGCAATGCACTGGCTGGTGCGGTGTACGGGATCTATTCCGATGCTGCATGTACAAAGCTGATTGCAGAGATGCCTGCAACAGATCAGAATGGTGCTTCTCAGCTTACAATGGAAAAGACACAGGAAGTTGTTTATCTGAAAGAGATCTCTGTTCCGACAGGATATCAGATTGATACAAAGTCTTATAACGTGACGCTTGCTATAGGAAAGACAACAACCAAAAATGTAACAGACAAACGAGTAAATGCAAAGCTCAACATTGCAAAACAGGATGCTGAGACAGGGAATGCAGCACAGGGTGATGCAACACTGGAAGGTGCGGTATATGGTCTTTATGCAAGGGAAGACATTGTTCATCCGGATGGAAGAACCGGAACAATCTATAAGAAAGACACCCTGATCACATCCCTGACAACGGATAAGAATGGCGAAGCTTCTGTATCGGATCTCTATCTTGGAAAGTATTATCTGAAAGAGCTTAGTGCTCCGGTGGGATACGTACTGGATCCGACAGAACATGATGTGGACTGTACTTACGAAGGTGCTACTGTTCCGACAGTAGAAAGAACTTCTGTATGTAAAGAAACAGTCATTAAGCAGCCGTTCCAGATCATTAAAGCCGCAAACAATGGAAAGACCGATGCAGATCTTCTGCAGGGAGTCGGTTTTTCAGCATGGCTTGTCAGTGATCTGAAAATAAAAGCAGATGGAAGTTATGATTTTGATTCAGCCAGACCAGTTGTACTGACTGCAGATGGTCAGACAGAAATGTTTACCGATGAAAAAGGATATGCAAGATCGATTCCGCTTCCATATGGAACTTATGTGGTAAGAGAAACCACAAGCAAACACAACTATGCACCGGTCGATGATTTTGTAGTGAAGATCACAGAGAATCATCCGGATACACCGCAGACATGGCGAGTGCTGCTGGATAAAGAATTCAAAGCAAAATTAAAGATCATCAAAAAGGATGCAGAAACACAGAAATCGGTACTCCTGGCCAATACTGAGTTCAAGGTATACGACCTGGATAACCAGAAATATGTGGAACAGACAACATCCTATCCGAAGCCAACGGTACACAAATCCTATTTCACAAATGAGGAAGGATACCTGGTACTGCCAAAGAATCTGAAACCTGGCAACTACCGGATTGAGGAAGTGACGGCACCCGATGGGTACACAATATCCAAAAACTATGTGACAGTTGCAGTTGATACAGATACTGCTTATCTGACTGATCCTGTCACAGGAGATGCAGTCATTGATGTGGAATATACCAATGCCCCGGTCAAAGGTCAGTTAAAGATCTATAAACAGGGTGAAGTGTTAAAAGAATTTGAGAAGGATTTCCAGTATGAAATGACTGGCCTTGCAGGTGCAGAATTTGAAGTCTATGCGGCAGAGGATATCTATACCGCCGATCATCAGGTAGATGCAGATGGACAGAGAACTCTGTATTTTGCAAACGATGCACTGGTAGCAACCGTCACAACGGATGAAGATGGTTATGCAACCGTAAAGAATCTTCCACTTGGCAGGTATTATGTTAAAGAGAAGAATGCACCGGACACTTATGTGTTAAATACCGTGCCGGAAAATGTCGAATTTGCTTATGCGGATCAGGATACTGCAGTGATCGAGAAAGAAATCTCTGTCACAGATGAACGACAGAAAGTGTCGATTACTGTCGAAAAACAGGATGCTGAGGCAGGCAATACAGTAGCCGGAGCAGTGTTCGGTATTTACAATGCAAAAGACATTCAGACGAAAGATGGAAAAGTGATCGTCAAAGCAGATACTCTTTTACAGGAAATGACTTCTGATGAAAAAGGTCAGGCAGCATGTACACTGGATCTTCCACTTGGAAGCTATTATGTAAAAGAACTGAAAGCACCAGATGGATTCGTATCTTCGGATGAAGTACTGAGATTTGATGCTTCTTATCAGGGGCAGGATGTACAGACAGTAACATTAAAATCCGTAAAGAAGAACCAGCCGACAACTGTTGAGATCACAAAATCAGATGCAACAACCGGTGTAGAACTGGATGGAGCTTATCTGAAAGTAACGGATAAAGATGGAAATGTAGTAGACAGCTGGACATCTTCCAAAGATGCACCGCATGTGATCAAATATCTGAAAGTGGGTGAGAATTATACCCTACATGAAGAGTTTGCACCACATGGTTATCTGGTAGCCAATGATGTGACATTCACAGTCAAAGATACCGGAGAGGTTCAAAAAGTGGAAATGAAGGACGAGGTACCGGTTGGTGAACTGATCATCAACAAGAAGGGAGAATTCCTAGATTCTGTTACACTGGCCGATAAGGTCAAAGGTGTGGTGGAACACATTTTCAACTATGTAACTGGAAAGCTGACAGATGTTACGTTTGAAGTCTATGCTGAGGAAGACATTAAGGCTGCCGATGGCGTCAGTGACGATTACTATAAAAAGGATGAACTGATCGCAACGATCAAGACAGATGAAAACGGTATTGCAAAACTGGAAAATCTTCCACTTGGTAAATACTATGTGAAAGAAACAGGAACTGCTTACGGTCATGTACTGGATGGTGAGATCCGTCATGTAGATCTGACTTACGTGGATCAGAATACACCAGTTGTAGTCTATGACAAAGACTGGCAGAACAACCGCCAGAGAGTAGAAGTCAGTGTACTTAAGAAAGAAAAAGATTCTGACCGTACATTGGAAGGCGCTATCTTTGGATTATTTGCCAAAGAAGACATTAAGTCTGAGACAACTGGTAAAGTCCTGATCGAAGCCAATGAGATCATTGAACTGAAATCTACGGATGAAGAAGGAAAGATCACATTTGTTGCAGATCTTCCAATAGGAGCCACTTACTATGTAAAAGAACTCTATGCACCGGATGGATTCGTAACCAACGATGAAGTAAAGGAATTTACTTTTGAGTATGCAGGTGAGAATCAGCCGACTGTAACCTATGATTTTACCTTTGAGAATCAGCCAACCGTTGTAGAATTTACCAAATCCAGTCTGACAACCGGAAAAGAACTTCCAGGATGTAAGCTGAAAGTGGTAGATGCCGATGGAAATATCGTGGATGAATGGACTTCCGGTAAAGAAGCACATGTGATCCGTGAGCTGACTGTCGGAAAAGAATACGCACTGGTTGAAACAAAACCGGCCGATGGTTATGTGACAGCTGAAAGCGTGAAGTTCACCATCAAAGATACTGCCGATGTGCAGAAAGTTGAGATGAAGGATGATGTGACGAAGGTGAAAATCTCCAAACAGGATATCGCCGGAAAAGAACTTCCGGGAGCAAAACTCACGATCCTTGATCAGGATGGAAAAGTTGTCGAAAGCTGGACCAGTACAGAGAAAGCACATTACATCGAAATGCTTCCAATCGGAAAATACACTCTCCGTGAAGAAACAGCACCGGATGGCTATCTGGTTGCAAAAGATGTGGAATTCGAAGTAAAGGATACTAGTGAAGTACAGCATGTAACCATGGTAGATGAGGAAAAACCGGCAGAAAAGACACCGGAAGGTGGAAAACCTGTCAGTGATTCACCAAAGACTGGGGATAACACCAATCTGTGGCTGTGGTTTATGCTTCTCGGCATTGGTGCGACTGGTACAGGAGCCCTTGCATTTATGAGAAAAAAGAAACACTAATCAAATAAGAATGAGCGTTCATGGAAACCGAAAGGAATCTGTGGACGCTTTTTTAGATGGGAGAAACCATGAGAAATATCATTATTTTTGTTGCTCTTCTGGGAGCAGCGGCAATATTTACAGTTTTGTATTGTCTCATTGCTGCCGGAAGTCAGGCAGAGAAAAAACTGACAGAAATCATGAGAAAAGAGGAAGAACAGAATGAAGACAAATAAAGATCTGATCATAGAACCAAATGCAGCTATAGAAGGAAGAAAGTACAGCGAAGAAAAGCCATGGTCCTGTAAGTACTGTTACTGGTGGGGAGGCAAAAAGAAAGGCTGTAACTTGAAGCAGTGCCATTATCTGCTTCCTGAAAAGAAAAAAGCGGTAAAAACAACACCATGTGGTGGCTGTCCGTATGGAAAACATGTTCCATGCATCGGATATTGTATTGCCCGTCTTCATTCTGAAATGAAAGGAAAGAAAGGACGTGGGTAATTGCAGGAAGAAGTAAATCAGAAAGTGATCAGCCTGAGCATCCAGGGAGTCAAGATCACTGCCAGTGTGCTAAAAGCAGCCCTTCGGAAGTTCCTGGAAATGGACAACCGGAGGAAACAGAAAGCAACGCAGGTGAAAATGGCTGAAAAGACCGGACGGGCTCAGGAGAAAGGAAGGGAAAAAGCCCGAAAAAAGATTGAAAAGAAAAAGCCACATGGAAAGCAGACCATCAAGCAGCTGAATGCACAGGGAGTACAGCTTTCCAACATAAAGATCACAGATGAAAATATCAAATCCTTTGACCGTGTGGCAAGAAAGTACGGGATTGATTACAGCCTGAAAAAAGAAGTCGGTGCTGATCCACCAAAATATCTGGTCTTCTTTAAGGCCAAAGATGTGGATGTGATGACAGCGGCTTTCCGGGAATATGCCGGAGTAGAACTGAAAAAGAAACAGGTGAAGAAACCATCTGTCAGAAAGAAACTGCAGAAATCTGTAGAAAGAAAAGCAAAGCACCGCCAGCGTGTGAAGCAGAGACAAAAATCCAGAGGTCAGGAACGATGATGCGGGAGAAATTACAGAAGATCCAGGTCAAACGGCTGGTGATCTTAAATCTCCCATATTACTTTATCTTCTATGTAGCAGATAAAGGATCCTGGCTGTACCGGCATTGTCTGGGAGAAAGCATGGTTCAGAGACTTGGCGTGATGTTAGTCAATTTCCGACTGGCATTTTTAAGCTGGCTGCCAAGTATCGCTTTGCAGGACCTTACAGTAGGTGTTCTGGTTGCAGGTGCATTAAAACTGGTGGTCTACTATCGTTCTAAAAATGCAAAGAAGTTCCGACAAGGTGTGGAGTATGGATCTGCAAGATGGGGAAACAGAAAAGACATCGAACCCTTCATGGATCCGGTCTTTGAAAACAATGTCATCCTCACAGAAACAGAACGTCTGACCATGAACAGCCGGCCAAAAGCCCCAAAGTATGCCAGAAATAAGAATGTGATTGTTATCGGTGGTTCCGGATCCGGTAAGACAAGATTCTATGTGAAGCCCAATCTTATGCAAATGACAGACCACGTATCCTATGTGGTCACTGATCCGAAGGGTACGATCATCGTCGAATGCGGGAAGATGTTGGTAAATGGAGGCTACCGGATCAAGGTGCTAAATACAATCAACTTTAAAAAGTCCATGCATTACAATCCGTTCCATTATATCCGGAGTGAAAAAGACGTCTTAAAGCTGGTCAATACCATTATCGCAAATACCAAGGGTGAGGGCGAAAAATCAACGGAAGATTTCTGGGTCAAAGCGGAACGTCTATTGTATTCTGCACTGATCGGATACATCTGGTATGAGGCACCAGAGGAAGAACAGAACTTTTCTACTCTGTTGGAATTTATCAATGCCAGTGAGACTAGGGAGGATGATGAAGAATTTAAAAATGCAGTGGATGAATTGTTTGAAGAACTGGAAGCAGAAAATCCGGAACACTTTGCAGTAAGGCAATATCGCAAGTACAAGCTTGCAGCCGGCAAAACTGCAAAATCGATTTTGATTTCCTGTGGTGCCAGACTTGCACCATTTGACATTCAGGAACTAAGAGAAATTATGTCGTATGACGAAATGGAATTGGATATGATCGGTGATCAGAGAACAGCTATGTTTGTCATCATCAGTGATACAGATGACACATTCAACTTTGTGGTAGCGATTATGTACACCCAGCTCTTTAACCTGCTTTGTGATAAAGCGGATGATGAGCATGGAGGCAGGCTTCCCTATCATGTACGGCTGCTTCTTGATGAGTTCAGTAATATCGGACAGATCCCAAAATTCGACAAATTGATTGCTACGATTCGAAGCAGGGAAATCTCGGCTTCTATCATCTTGCAGTCACAATCTCAGCTGAAAACCATCTATAAGGATGCTGCTGAGACGATCATAGGCAACTGTGACACCGTTCTTTTCCTGGGCGGAAAGGAAAGTTCCACACTGAAAGAAATATCAGAAACCCTGGGAAAGGAAACCATTGATCTTTACAACACATCAGACACCAGAGGCAGCAACCGGTCCTATGGGCTGAACTATCAAAAGACTGGAAAAGAACTGATGAGTAGAGATGAGCTGGCGGTCATGGATGGAGAAAAATGTATCTTACAGCTTCGAGGAGTCCGGCCGTTTTTAAGCAACAAATATGACATCACAAAGCATAAACGGTACAAAGAGCTTGCCGATTTTAATAAGAACAATGCGTTTGATGTCGAAAAATATCTGGCACACCGACTGGTGCTGTCGAAAGATACAGAATTTGAAATGTATGAAGTAACTGTAACACAAGAAGACGTATCAGCGATTGAAGCTGAGGAAGGTGAGGACTGATATGAAAGAAAGAATTCGAGCACCCTGCTACTACTGATAAGGGTACAAAAAGGTCTGAATAAAAGGGAAAGGAGTAGAGCCAAACGCTTACAGACCATAAGAAAAAGCGTTTGTTCATACATTTGATTATGGCTTTTTTTAGCAGTGCAATCAATATCCTTCAGACACTGGTCGTTGCAATCGGTGCAGGTCTTGGTGTCTGGGGTGTAATCAACCTGATGGAAGGTTATGGAAACGACAATCCGGGTGCAAAATCCCAAGGAATTAAGCAGCTGATGAGCGGTGGTGGTGTTATCCTGATCGGAACACAGCTGATCCCGCTTCTGAGTGGATTATTTGGTTAAGAGAAAGGAGTAGAGATCCATGTTCAGTCAGATTTTTGATGCGATTGAGGAATGGATGAGGGAACTCTTAACCGGGATGATCACTTCCAACCTGGACACGATGTTTACTGATGTTAATCAAAAGACCGGTGAGATCGCTACCCAGGTTGGACAGACCCCGCAAGGGTGGAACGGCAGCATATTCAGTATGATCCGGAACTTATCGGATTCCGTGATCATGCCGATCGCAGGTATTATTATCACACTCGTACTCTGCTACGAATTGATTTCTATGCTGACCGAGCGCAACAACATGCATGATATTGATACCTGGATGTTTTTCAAGTACTTCGTAAAAATGTGGATCGCTGTATATCTGGTGAGTAACACATTTACGATCACAATGGCGGTATTCGATGTGGGCCAGCACGTAGTTAATTCTGCGGCCGGTGTTATCACAGGAAGTACCGCCATTGATATTTCTTCGGCATTGACGGATCTTTCCGCAACCCTGGAAAGTATGGAAATCGGAGAACTTGTTGTATTGGCGCTGGAAACCCTTATCGCTGGCTTCTGTATGAGAATCCTGTCTGTACTGATCACAGTGATTATGTATGGACGTATGATAGAGATTTACCTATATACCTCAGTTGCGCCGATTCCATTCGCAACTATGAGTAACAGAGAATGGGGACAGATCGGCACGAATTATTTCAGAGGACTCTTTGCCCTGGCTTTCCAGGCATTTCTGATGATGGTATGCGTTGCAATCTATGCAGTGCTTGTTGCAGGTATCCAGTATTCAGATAATCTGAGTTCTTCATTATTTGGCGTTATGGCTTACACGGTGATCTTATGTTACAGCCTCTTTAAGACGGCATCCTTAAGTAAGTCGATATTTAACGCGCACTAAATTACAGGAAGGAGTGAAAATCATGGCATATGTCAGCGTACCGAAAGATTTAACGAAGGTAAAGAATAAAGTAGCATTTAACCTGACCAAAAGACAGCTGATCTGTATCGGGATAGGTGCTGCAATGGGAATTCCAAGCTATTTTCTCTTGCGTAATGTGATGGGAAACAGTAATGCAGCAACGGTCATGGTGCTTTTAATGTTACCGGCATTTTTATTTGCCATGTACGAAAAAGACGGGATGCATCTGGAAGATGTTCTGATGCATATGATCCGGGTGAAGTTTCTTCGTCCGCCCGTCAGAAAATATGAAACTGAAAACTATTATGAGACAGATCCGGAACAGATCAGACAGTCTCCGGATGCAGGAAAACCGAAAGGAGGAAAAACGGTTGCGAAAAAAGAAAAATAAGAAAACTGTCGCAGATACCGGATACAAAAAAGTAGACAGAAAAGAGAAAAAGAAAAAAGAAAAGCAGGAAGAGAAACGCAGGCAGAAAAAACTGTCCGTCCAGCAGTCGATCGCTTATAAGGAAATGGGAAGAGATGGAATCTGCAGGGTACAGGGAAAAACTTATTCTAAGTGTATCCGCTTTTATGACATCAACTACCAGCTGGCTCAGAATGAAGATAAAAATGCAATCTTTGAAAACTGGTGTGATTTCCTCAATTACTTTGATGCCAGTATCCATTTTCAGCTGAGCTTTATCAATCATAAGAGCAGCATGAAGGAGTTTGAGCAGGTGATCCAGATCCGGCCACAGGAGGATGCTTTTGATGATGTTCGCATGGAATATGCAAAGATGTTGAAACAGCAGTTGGCAAAAGGAAACAACGGTCTGGTGAAGTCAAAATATATCACATTTGCCATTGAAGCAGAAAATATCCGGGAGGCAAAACCAAAGCTGGAACGTATCGAGTCGGATATCCTGAATAACTTTAAGATCCTGGGAGTTCCGGCATATCCGCTGAATGGCGTGGAACGTCTGCAGATCCTGTATGAGACATTCAATCCGGATGTGATGACAGATTTCCAGTTTGACTATGGATCCATGATCCGGACAGGACTCAATACAAAGGATTATGTGGCACCGACCAGTTTTGTGTTCCGGGACAGAAATACATTCCAGATGGGAAATACCATCGGGGCTGTCTCCTATCTGCAGATCCTGGCGCCGGAGCTTACGGATAAGATGCTGGCAGAATTTCTGGATATTGATAAGAACCTGATCGTCAACCTGCATGTGCAGTCGGTGGATCAGATGAAGGCAATCAAGCTGGTAAAAAGCAAAGTGACGGATATCAATCGTATGAAAATCGAAGAACAGAAAAAAGCAGTCCGGGCCGGATATGATATGGATATTATCCCATCGGATCTGAACACGTATGGAGGAGAAGCGAAAAGGCTTCTGGAAGACCTGCAGTCACGAAATGAGCGTATGTTCCTTGTAACAGCGCTCTTTTTAAATACCGCAAAGACAAAGCAGGCACTGGATAATGCCATCTTCCAGACTGCCGGTATCGCCCAGAAATATAACTGTGTACTGAAACGTCTGGATTATCAGCAGGAAGAAGGACTTATGAGTAGTGTTCCGTTGGGAGTAAATCATATCCCGATCAAGCGGGCTCTTACGACTACCAGCACAGCAATCTTTGTTCCATTTACGACACAGGAACTATTTATGGCGGGAGAATCCTTATATTACGGATTGAATGCCCTTAGTAACAACATGATTATGGTGGATCGTAAAAAGCTGAAAAACCCGAATGGATTGATTCTTGGTACACCTGGATCCGGTAAATCCTTTGCAGCAAAAAGAGAGATCACCAATGCATTCTTTGTTACGAAGGATGACATTATCATCGGAGATCCGGAGGGCGAGTATTACCCGCTGGTCCATGCACTTGGCGGACAGGTAGTACACATCTCACCAACCAGTAAGGATTATATCAATCCGATGGATATCAATATGGATTATTCCGATGATGACAATCCACTTGGTGTGAAATCTGATTTTGTCCTGTCCTTATGTGAGCTAATCATGGGAAGCAGGGATGGTATTGAAGCAGAGGAAAAATCAGTGATCGACCGTTGTCTTCCACTGGTGTATCAGAAGTACTTTGCAGATCCAAAACCGGAAAACATGCCGGTCCTCGGTGACCTGTATGACTGCCTCAGAAAGCAGAAAGAACCACAGGCCCAGAGAATTGCAACAGCACTGGAAATCTATGTAAATGGATCACTGAAAGTATTCAACCATAGAACCAATGTGGAACTGAATAATCGAATTGTCTGTTTTGATATCAAAGAGCTTGGAAAGCAGCTGAAGAAAATCGGAATGCTCATCGTCCAGGATCAGGTATGGAACAGAGTTACGATCAACCGTGGCATCAAATCCACCAGGTACTACATCGATGAGTTCCACCTTCTGCTCAAAGAAGAACAGACAGCAGCTTATTCCGTAGAAATCTGGAAGAGATTCCGTAAATGGGGAGGTGTACCGACTGGTATCACTCAGAACATTAAGGATCTTCTTGCCAGCAGGGAAATTGAAAATATCTTTGAGAACAGTGATTTTATCCTGATGCTGAACCAGGCGGCAGGTGACAGACAGATCCTCGCAAAACAGCTGAATATTTCCCCATATCAGTTGTCTTATGTGACGAATTCCGGGGAAGGAGAAGGACTTCTTTTCTATGGAACAACAATTATTCCATTTAAGGACAAGTTCGATAAGACCTTGAAGCTGTACAGTTTGATGACTACAAAACCGGAAGAAGTTGAAAAACGAGAGAAAGAAATGGAGGCGGAAAAACATGAAGGAAATCGATAAGATCCGAATCAGGCAGTGGAACCAGGATAATCCTTACATTCAGATGAAAAATCTGGAAAATGCACAGCCTGGATACCGTGTTCATACAGTCAATGATGATCATCATCTGTATGAACTTCCGCTGGAAACACAGAATATTATCCTTGACTGGGTATTCTGGAATTTTTATCCGGCACAGAAAATCTATCCGCATCTTACCAGTGATGATCTGAAAGAAGTTTTGTATAAACGTACCCAGATCCATCTGCACAACAATCAGTTCAAGGAGGCTATGCTGATCAATGGTTTCTGGCCGAGAGATCCGAGTGAATTGAACTGGGTATTTCATATTCAGGCGAGCTCTCCGGCAATCAGGACACAGGCAGATGGTTATCCTGGTATCCCGATTATAGGACGCCAGGAACTGAATGAGTACAGAAAGAAAAGTTGTGCCAGGAGGTGATGACCTATAGCTGGAAAAGAATTTAAAGGCAAAGATAAAAAGGTCGCAAAGATGACCAGAGATGGTCTGACAGAAGAAAATCTCCATGATGGTAGTGTAAAAGATATCAGTCACAGGAGCCGTGGGCGACCGGAAACTAAAGAAGAATTTGTTCCTGAACGGGAACGGAAAAAGGCTGAGAATGAAGATTCAAAATCGGGAAAAGGTAAACGACTGCAGATGGAAAAGATCCGGAAATCTTCTGTCCGGCAGGAAGCTGTTGAGAATACAGTTGAAGTTACACCGGAAGAAAAAGTATCCGGATATCGAAAGAAACTGCATCGCCATGAAAAAATCCCGGATGATGATAACACTCTGAACAGCCAAAAGAAATCCATTCGGAAGAAACAGCTGCAAAAACAGATGACCAAAGAACAGGCAAAAGCCGGAAGATTATCCTTTGATGATGAAGGAAATCAGATGGTGAAAGGTGCTGGCATGAAACCGGGAGGGACAGCCGGGAAATACATTGCCACACAAGCTGTTATATCTGGTATGAAAGCAGTCTCTTCCGAAGAGGAAGAAACAGATGAAAATGCAGGTGTGGAAAGTGCCAGACTTGTAGAGCGTGAAACAGAAGATGCGTTACGTGGTCTGCGTCATGCTCAGATCCGCAGCAAACGGACGGATGTGAAAACCCATCGCAGAGGTTATCGTGAGGCTACCGTAGAAAAGAAACTGAAATTTGGTTCTGCAGAAAGTATGGAAGGAGTCAAGAATGCAGAAACGGTAAAGAAAGCCGAACAAAAGAGACATTTCTATAACCGCTTCTTCCAGAAAAAACGATATAAGGATGCTTACCGGGCAGCCAGAGCCGGAAAATCCGCTGGCAGTCTGGGTGGAGCAACAACCATTGCCGGTGTCGAGAACATGACGGTAAAAGCAAAGATCGCCTTGAAAGAGATCATAAAGCGTAATCGTGCCATGTTCGCAGGCATCGGTATTTTTGCGCTTCTTTTTCTTGTCATAGCGGTATCTCTGGGGAGCTGCAGTGCTTCTATTGAGGGTGCTGGATCTGTGATCGGTATTACAACGTATCCAAGTTCAGACGAGGATATTTATGCTGCCGAAAACAGATATGCTGCTTTGGAAAGTGCCTTGAATCAGCAGATCAATGAGATGGAACGAAGACATCCAAATTATGACGAGTATCAGTACAACATTGCTGAGATTGGTCATAATCCATATCATCTTATCTCGTATCTTACTGCAAAATATGGAGACTGGACGTACTCAGATGTTGAAAACGAGCTGCAAGCACTTTTTGAAGCACAATATCATCTGAATACGGAAGGTCGAACAGAAACGGTGACAGAAACCAGAAATGTTCGAGTCGGAGAATCATTAGGACAGGTAGTGACCAGCGGATATTGTAACTGTCGAATCTGTTGTGGTGTATGGTCCGGAGGTCCAACTGCTAGTGGTGCATATCCAACTGCAAACCATACCATTGCTGTAGATGCTTCCAATCCATTTGTGCCGATTGGCACTAAGGTAGTAATGAATGGTGTGGAATACACAGTTGAGGATACCGGAGCCTTTGCACGATATGGTGTGCAGTTTGACGTTTACTATGATAACCATGCTGCCGCTTCTGCTCATGGACATCAGACCTGGGAAGCCTATATCGCAGATGACAATGGCAGTCAGGAAGTAACGGTTACCAGTACAAGCACTAAGAAGATTCTATATGTGACACTGACAAATGGAAGCTTTGACGCTGTGGCAAGAGCCAATCTGAATGCGGAGCAGCTGATCATCTATAATGCATTAAATACGACCTATGGAAACAGAAATTATCTGTGGGATGTAAACAATGTGACCAGTGGATCAGGCGGTAATGGAATGAGTTATGAGATTCCACCGGAAGCACTGCAGGATGAAGAATTTGCCCGGATGATCCGAGAAGCAGAAAAATATCTGGGAGTACCTTATGTATGGGGTGGCTACTCTCCATCTGGATTTGACTGCTCAGGTTTCGTATCCTATGTCATTAACCATTGTGGTAATGGCTGGAACTATGGACGGTTGACCGCAGAAGGATTAAGAGGCGTATGTACTTATGTATCACCGGGAGAAGCAAAACCAGGAGATCTGATTTTCTTCCAGGGAACGTATAACACATCCGGTGCAAGCCATGTGGGTATCTATGTCGGTAACAATATGATGATCCATTGCGGGGATCCGATCCATTACTCAAATATCAGCACATCCTACTGGCAGCAACATTTCATGTGCTTTGGAAGACTGCCATAAAGGGGTGAACGAAGGGAGGTGAAAGTTTGAATAAAAAGATTAAAAAATATCTGGATGAGATTGTCAAGACAGAGAAAAAGATCGCGGATCTGCAGCAATATCTTAGGGGTGTCCAGGCTGCATTAAAGCAGGAAGAGGACAATGAGATGATCAGGTGCATCCGTGGTATGAAGATGGATAATGATCAGTTATATGATCTTTTGGATGGCATCCAGAATGGAACAGTTAAATTTCAGGTAAGCAGGGAGTCTGACGATGAAGGTTCAGGCTCCTTTGTATTCACAGAAGAAAATAAGGAGGAATATCAGAATGGTGAAATGGAAGAAAATGAATAAGAAAATGGCAGGACTGCTGTTGGGAGTCATGATGCTTTTTACAGCATCAACCACAGCATTTGCCTATGTGGATGAATCGGCAGAGGCATCCAAAGTAGAGACAATTCAGACGGAACAGTCAACAGACAAAGAAGAGAAAAAGGACGAGGCGACAAACACAAACGAGGTGCTGCCGGAAGATGGAACAGACAAGGGAACTGCATTTACGACACCTGGCAATGGTGAAGTCAAGGATGACATTACCGATGATTCCACAAAGGAATTTCTTACGGTTACAACGAAGAATAACAACACTTTCTATATCGTGATCGACCGTAGTGCCACATCACAGAATGTCTATATGTTATCCCAGATTGATGAGAATGATCTGTCCGAATTTCTGGATAAAGACAGCACTGCTACTGTCGTAACACCACAGCCAGATAAATCAAAGGTAGTGCTGGATGAAACAAATAATGAGGATATAGACAAGGAAGCTACCATTGATCCGGAGAAAACAGCATCTGCAAAAACCAATATGGGTGCAATGGCAACAATCCTGATTTTGGCTCTCGGCGGTGTGGCAGCTTACTACTACTTCAAGATCTATAAACCTAAAAAAGAGGAAGATGAGGATGATCAGCCGGAAGGTTTGGAAACAGGTGGACTGGAAGAAGTTCCGGATGAGGAAGAGTCTGAAGACGAAGATTTTGAAGAAAATGAAAAATAAATAAACTTTTTTAGCGGAGGGGGCTGTAAAACATGCTCTCTCCGTTTCGTTATATGAAGGAGGTAATACATCATGTATTTAGTAATTGCAGAAAAACCAAGTGTATCAAGAGCAATCGCAGAAGTGATTGGAGCACAGGAACGAGAAGACGGATATTTAAGAGGAACCGACTGTATGGTCAGCTGGTGTTTCGGACATCTGGTCGAGTATGTTTCACCGGATGCTTACGATGAGAAATTTAACCAGTGGAGATATGAAGATCTCCCGATCATCCCGAAAGACTGGAAAGTTACAGTCTCAGAAGATAAGAAAGATCAGTTCTATATCTTAAAAAGACTGCTCAACAGTCCGGAAATTGAATACGTCGTAAATGCCTGTGATGCCGGACGTGAAGGAGAATTAATCTTCAAACATGTCTATGACTTATCCGGAAGTAAAAAGCCGGTGAAACGATTATGGATCAGTTCTCTGGAAGATTCAGCAATCTTTGATGGAATGCAGCATCTGAGATCCGCAGAGGAATACCGACATCTGGCCGAAGCTGCTGTATGCCGTTCTCAGGCTGACTGGCTGGTAGGAATGAATGCAACCAGAGCTTACACCACAAAGTACTTCAAAAAGCTGACCGTTGGAAGGGTTCAGACACCGACACTTGCCATGTTGGTGGAACGTGCCGGACAGATCAGCAATTTCCAAAAAGAAAAGTATTTCAATGTGGAACTGGATTGTGACGGAATTCCGGCAGTAAAGTCAAAGATCTTTGATCCGGATGAGGCGGAACAGTTAAGAAGCAGATGCCAGGGAAGTGAAGCTATTGTCACTGCTGTAAAAGAAGCCGAAAAGAAAGTAAAAGCCCCAAAGCTTTATGATCTGACCACACTGCAGAGAGAAGCAAACCGTATCTATGGAATGACAGCCAAACAGACATTAGATACCGCCCAGAGCCTGTACGAAAAGAAGCTGATCACTTATCCAAGAACGGACAGTCAGTATCTGACCGAAGATATGGAGCAGACCGCAAGAAATGTGGTACGTCAGATTTATGAGAAATATCAGCTGACAGGTCCTTTCGATCAGCCGGAACAGCCAGATGTGAAGAAAGTCATGAATAACAGCAAAGTGACAGATCACCATGCAATCATCCCAACGATGGAACTTACATCCTGCCATATGGATGAACTGAAATCCTGGGAAGAAAAGATTCTGTTTCTGATCGCAGTCCATACGGTCATGGCAATGAGTAAAGATCACATTTACCAGGAAACAGAGATTGAAGTGGAATGCCAGGGAGAAGTCTTCAAGACAAAAGGAAAAACTGTCCTGCAGGATGGATGGAAAATCTTTGAAAACTGCTTCAAAAATAAGGACCGCATGGCAATAGCAGATCCAGATCAAGAAATGAAAGAGAGGATTCCGAAAGTAACCAAAGGACAGACTTTCTATGCTGTAGCTGCAGAAAAGACAGAACATTTCACATCACCGCCAAAACCATACAGTGAAGATACGCTCCTTGCGGCAATGGAAACTGCTGGAAATAAGGAATTCGATGAAGATACAGAAAAGAAAGGATTAGGAACTCCGGCAACAAGAGCCGGTATCATCGAAAAACTGATCTATTCCCAGTATGCCACCCGAAAAGGAAAACAGATCATTCCAACAGATGATGGAAAAGTCCTTGTTGAGATTCTTCCAGACTTCCTGAAATCTGCAAGTATGACTGCAGAATGGGAAAATCAGCTGCTCTTGATGGAGCATGGAGAAATTGCACCGGAACAGTTTATGACTGGGATCAAAAATATGCTCACCATGATGCTGAATGGATGTGATGCGATCTCCGAAGAAGAAACAAGAAGATTTCAGACCAGAGAAAGCATTGGAACCTGTCCGGTATGCGGCAGCCTGGTATACGAAAGCAAGACCAACTTCTATTGCAGCAACCACGATTGCCACTTTGCTCTCTGGAAAGATAACCGCTATCTGCAGAGCATGGAAAAAACCATGGATAAAAAGATGGCTGCAGAACTTCTGAAAAACGGAAGTGTGCATGTAAAAGACCTGTATTCCAGAAAGAAAAATATGTACTTTGAGGCAGATCTTCATATGGATGCAGATGAAACCGGAAGGGTGAATTTCTCTTTATCCTTTCCACAAAAGAAACCAAAAAACAAAAGCAAAAAGAAATAAGAAAACAGATTAGAGGAGAAAACGAAGAATGAATTTTAATGAATTTGTAAATGAAGTAAAGGACAATATCAAACTCTTTTTACCAAGGGATTATGAGAATGCAGAGGTATCAACGATGGAGTGTCATAAACTGAACCGTGCCTATACGGGACTGATGGTGAGAAAAGAAGGTGAGATGCTTACCCCGACGATCAATCTTAACCGGCTGTATGAAGCATATAAAGCACAGCCTGGCGTAACAATGGAAACTGTATGCAGAAAGATTGCAGATATAGTTATTGAGGCACCGATACAGGTTGATCTGAAAGCTATTTTAAACTATGAAGATGTGAAGGACAAGCTGTTTATCCGTGTGTCATCAGCCGAAGCAAATAAGGAAGTCCTCGAAATTGTGCCACACCAGTTAAAGGAAGATCTTGCAATTACCTATCATGTGGCAGTAGGCAAGAATCAGGATGGATTAAGTTCCATGCTGATTACAAATGAAATGATGAAGGAATATGGAGTGACACAGGAGCAGATTCATGAAGACGCTATGAAAAGTTCACCGCGTGTCATGGTCCCAGAGGTATCAAGTATAGGTGTACTGATGGATGAAATATATCAGAAAAATATTCTCATGCTGACACCAGATGAACGTGAAATGCTGCTAGAAACATTGCAGGAGTCAAGCGAGATGCCGACATTCTTTGTTGTTACGAATACAGAAAGAATTGATGGAGCCGGTGTGATCTTTTATCCGGAATTCATGGATAACATGGGGGAACTTCTGGGAAATGATTTCTTCATTTTGCCATCATCCATCCATCAAATGCTGATCTTGCCGGATGACGGTCAAGTGGATGCGGAAATGTTAAGAGATATGGTAAAAGAAGTTAATGCCACTCAGGTAGCACCAGCAGAACGCCTTACCAATGATGTATATCACTTTGACACAAAGGATCACGTCTTTGAAAAGGCAGACAGGTTCACAGAACGTCAGAAAGAAAAAGAAGCGCAGGTTGCAAAAACAGAGAAAGTTGGAAAAGAACAGCCGGATCAGAAACCGAAAACAAAGAAGCACGATATGGAACTCTAATAAAAAATAATCATCTCATCAACTAATAAAAAGCCCTGCGGCATAAGCACAATGTCGTAGGGCGTTTTTGGAAAGGAGTATTATGACAGAACAAAAAAAAACTACTACTATTCCACTGCCGGTCCAGGGAAAAGATATGGACAGCATTATGCAGTCACTGGAATCCGGTGTGGAAGAACTTTTTACAAGTAACCGCTATCAGGAATTTCTTAAAACCATGGCAAAGTTTCACAATTATTCCTTTAATAATACAATGCTGATCGCCATGCAGCGACCGGATGCCACACTTGTTACCAGTTACAAAAACTGGCAGTCCATGGGTAGACAGGTCATGAAAGGGGAAAAAGGAATTACAATCATTGCACCGGCACCATATAAGAAAATGAAGGAAAAAGAGGTTCTGGATGAAAATCAGCGACCAATCATGGGAACTGATGGAAAACCTAAGACTGAAAAAGTGGAAGTTACAGTTCCACATTTTAAAGCAGTTACCGTCTTTGATATTGCTCAGACATCCGGGGAACCAATCCAGACACTAGCACCGGAATTACTGACTGCAGCTGTACAGGATTTTGATTCTTTCATGCAGGCTATTCAGAAAATATCCCCAGTGCCGATTCGATTCGATGAGATCGATGGCAATGCCAATGGATATTATCACAATGCAGACAAGGAAATCGTGATCAAAAAAGGGCTCAGTGAAAGTCAGACCTTAAAGACTACTATTCATGAAACAGCCCATGCTAAACTGCATGACAAGGAAATCATGGAAAGCCTGGGTGTAGAAAAAGACCGTCTGACAAAAGAGGTTGAAGCAGAATCCGTTGCTTACTGTGTGTGTTCTTCCTTTGGTTTGGATACATCGGATTACAGTTTTCCTTATATTGCAGGTTGGAGCAGCAGCCGGGAAATGAAGGAAATGAAAGCATCTATGGATGTGATCCGCAAGACAGCCGGTGAAATGATCGATCAGCTTACAGAAGAACTGGAAATCATTCTTGAAGAAAAACAAAAAACAGAATTACATGAAAAATACGGCATTCTGGTAGATGCACTGGAAGCAGCCGGATACCGCTATGATTATCGGGAAAGCAAACCGGGACATATTGTACTGGCACCGGATGGGACACATGAAATTGCTGGGTATTTGCAGTTTGAATCATGGGAAGATATCAAAGATTGGCTGGAAGATACGATTGCAGAAGGAACGGATATTTCGGAAAGAGTTGATCGGGCTTTGTATCCATTTAAGTTTGATTATACCCTAGAGGAAGAAATGTTCAGAGGGAATGGTGACCGCTATGCGATTTACCATGTGGATGAAGGCACACCGGGAAAACAACATTTATTTATGAATATGACAATGGTCAAAGAAGATGGCATTACAATCGATGCGGACAATTATAAATGTGTCTATTCTGGCAGATTACATGAAAATGAAAAGCTGGATGATTTGTACGCTATGTTCAACGATAATCCACCGGCAGATTATAAAGCACATTCTATGTCGGTCAGTGATGTTATCATTACAAACCGTGGTGGGGATATGCAGGCATATTACGTGGATCGATTTGGATTTGCAGAACTTCCAGACTTTGCAGCACAAAGAGAAAAAATACTCGATATTGTCCCGGAAATAGAAAATGTGGATTATGAAAATGATCTTACATGTATCAGCTTTTATGCGGCTGAATGTGCTGAATTTCCTGTAATGGGTGAAGTACATTATGACCTGACATTACCAGAAGCCTTGGAAGCTTATGAGAAAATCCCATCAGAACGTATGCATGGACTGAAATGTGTTGGCTTTGATCTGAAAGACGGAAGTGATTATGAAGGAATGCAGAGTCTGATGATTGAAGGAAAAATACAGAAAGAATTTTTGAATTCGATTCCTGGATTTAGAGAAAATTCTTATGTGCAAAATGCAATCAGTCGTGTGGAAAAATACTTGGAAGAAAGACATCCAAATGTGGAAAATCCTCTGGAATCCAATAAGAAAGTGGATAACGAAAAAAATATAAGCGAAGAAAAAAACGAGAAGGAGCTGAATATACAGATGAAACCAATACCGAAAAAGAAAAGGGGGGAAATGAGCCTATGAGAAATGTAAACCTGGAAGAAAACGAACTGACTATTACTGCTATCTTCCAGCAGCACACAAAGGAAGAAACAATCCAAACACTGAAAGAAGCTTTGGAAGTTTTGGAACAGGAAGAAAGTGATTCTGAGAATGATGAAATAATTGAGATCATCAATTCTACAGTTGGAAAATTACAGCAGATCGAAGACAAATACTACTATTCTCTGGATCTGAATTATTATCTGAATAACTTGGAGGATGATGCCTATGAAGCTTAATCAATTTGCAGTCTACCGAGTAGATCAGCAGACAGCAGGAAAAGCACTGTGGCATCTGCCATATCAAGAGGCAAGACAGCAGAATGTGTCGATTACTGTCGAAAATTACCGATTAATCTCGATTCATGAAATGCAGGAAAATGAAAAAGTCGCTGACATCTGGAAACGGACGAAAAATCAATGCGAAGTCAGTGACGTGCTCGTATTGAACAAGAATGGAGAAATCAGCTGCTACTATGTAGATGAGAACTATCCACAGTATCTGGCCGGATTTATTCGTATCAACACATCCGGTGCACTGATCACTATGGAAACTGAGAATTATCAGATTGATGGGAAAAAGGGGAACTGGATTGCAACAGACACCGTCATTATTGATGGAAAACAGTTTTATTTGATGGAACATCAGGTATACCGAGATCAGGCCCAGGGTGTTATCCTGGATGCTTATGGAAAAATGGTTGTCGAAGAATGTAAGAAATTCGATGAAAAGACAAAACAAAAGATTCATGATTACATCCAACAGCAGGTACCGCTAAATCCGGTCGAACAGCTAAAACAAGATGGTAAAATCCGTCTGGAACATTACCAGAAATTCTACCAGAACGGCACTTATGAACGAAGCAGAGAATCTGGTACAGAAGCTAACTATGATATGGTGGACGGTCTGGTGAATAATCAGAAGAAGAACCTGGAAAAAATTTCTGATGCACGCAACAACAAACAGACGTCCCGAAATCAACAAAATAATAAACCTAAGAAACGAAAGTCCGTAACCAAACGACTGCATCAGAAACAGATTGCCATTGCTCGCCGGTCCGGAAAGCCGATACCAAAGTACCTGGATCAGGAAATGGAAAGAAAGCGGGGATAGAATATGCGAAGGTTAAAGTGTGAAAAAGAAACGATTATTCTGACTAATGAAGATGATGGATTCTATGATGTGTATACCTTCAATCAGAACTTGCAGAAACGGTTGAGGTCTTTTGCGGAGAAGTATCCGGATGATTGCTGGTTGAAAGGATCTTCGGAGGATGGTAGTGAAACGTATATGATTAAAAAAGGGCGGTTATCATTGAATTTAAGACCACCCTATTCCAAGGATAGAATTCATAAAGCAACCGAACGAATTATTGAAGAACAGAAAGAGCAATCGAAGGATCCATAGAATGCGATTTAAGAGAAAAAAGCCTCATGACCATGAGAAAAAATGAAAGCAAAATACGTTAGCTGATAAAGTGTATAGGCTCAAAAGGGAAAGTGCCCTTTTGGGCCTTTTTAATTTAAAATAGTTCTAAAGAACAAGTTGACAATCTGTAGATTCTGTATGTTTTAAAGATCAATCGTTATACTAATTTTAGACCGAATTATCGTTCTAAAGGAGGTGTCACAATGGATTTAAAGGCGGTTGGTCAGAGAATAAAAGCTGCAAGGGAAGCTAAGAATCTTACACAAGAAGAATTGGCAGCACTGGTAAACTTGAGTCCAACTCATGTAAGTGTTATAGAGAGAGGACTGAAAGTAACAAAACTTGATACTTTTATTGCGATTGCAAATGCATTAGATGTTTCAGCAGATACACTATTGATTGATGTTGTGACACATTCGGTTAGCGGCGTTACGAATGAATTATCTGAAATGATAGAGAAACTACCTAAAGAAAAGCAACAGAGAATTATCAATGCAGTGAGAGCATTGGTGGAATAAATACGTGAATAAGAAGATGGAAGGGCTTATTGCTCTTCTTTTTTATTTGGTTTAACGTGAAAATATGATATAGTAGTTCTAAAGACTTATATATAATTCTAAGGAACTTGATAAAATGAAGAAAAAAAATATAACACTTGTATTTGTTGCTATCGTTTTTTCGATTATTGTTGGAATGATAATTGGGAAAAGCTTATTAAAGTATAAAGAAGGTGAGCCAGATGTAGTTGGCAGTTTTTCTATGAATAGAGATGAGAATCTTACAGTAGTTGCTAACAGAAAAAACATTTCTGATAAAGAAGCATTTGCAAGACTGCTTTTAAAAATGTACAAAGAGAATTCATTTCATTCAATAAAATTTTCTACAGATCATGGATATGCAACCAGCCTTGATATGACCGTATATTCTTGGAAAGAAGATATCGAAAATGGAAAATCCATTATGCAGATAGAATTTAGACCGATTGAATATGGAAAAGATTATGATATTGTTCATAATCCGGATAAATATGTGCTTTTTATCGATGGAACAGAAATAAAGTGAAATATATATAGATAGTTCTATAAAAATAATTGGAGTAAAAGCTCCAATTATTTTTTGTAAAATAGCAGCATACATGCAGCGTATATGCTAAATTATATTGACAAAATGCAGCATTAGGTGTATTCTAATAAAGAGGTGAATGTATGTCCGATTTGGGTAATTATATTAAAGAAAAAAGAATACAGGCTGGATTATCCTATAAAGAATTAAGCATAATGACTGGCATTAGTGATACATCTCTCCAGAGAATGGAGACTGGGAAGACAGGAATGCCAAGATGGGAGAATCTATGTTCAATTGCAAAGGTTCTGGGATTTCATCCTTTTGAGATAATGCAAACGGCTGGTTACATTACTGAAGAAGACATAAACCCAATTCATCGTTTAAAACATTTAGATCAGCTCAATGATGATGATATGATTCAGCTCCAAGAGTATATTAATTTTTTGCTCTTTAAAAAAACGGAGAACGAACCTAAGAAAGGAAAGGTCTGATTATGATTTTTAAGTTAGGAGAATTATTTTGTGGACCGGGTGGGATTGCCTGGGGAGCAACACATGCTGATATAGGTAATTCGGATTATAAAATTATCCATCAATGGGCAAATGATTATGATGCAAGTACTTGTGAAACATACAGACATAACATTTGTCGTAGTGAACCACAGACTGTGTATCATGAAGATATCCGCAAATTTGATATGAGTAAGTTATCTCCAATAGATGCACTGGCATTTGGGTTTCCCTGTAATGATTACAGCGTAGTTGGCGAACAAAAAGGGATGGATGGTGTGTATGGACCGCTGTATTCCTACGGTGTAAAAGCGTTAAAACTGTTCAAACCGCAATGGTTCCTCGCAGAAAATGTTGGTGGATTAAGAAATGCAAATGAAGGAAAAGCCTTTACGAAGATATTAACGGAACTTAGAAATGCAGGTTACACAATTACACCTCACTTATATAAGTTTGAAGAATATGGCATTCCACAAGCTAGACATAGAATTATTATTGTTGGAATCCGAAATGATATTGATGTAACATTTCGTGTTCCGTCTACAGAGCCATATAAAGATATTGATAATTCATGCCGTAAAGCTATTGAAGAACCGCCAATTTCACAGGAAGCATTGAATAACGAAAGAACAAGGCAATCGGATGTTGTAGTTCGAAGATTGCAACATATTTTACCGGGACAAAATGCATTTACGGCAGATTTGCCGGAAGAATTGCAACTTAATATTAAAGGAGCAAAAATCAGTCAAATTTATAAAAGACTGGATCCAACCAAACCTTCATATACTGTTACAGGCAGTGGTGGGGGCGGAACTCACATTTATCATTGGGAAGAGCCAAGAGCATTGACTAATCGTGAACGTGCTAGGCTACAAACTTTCCCAGATACTTATGAATTTAAAGGGAATAAAGAGTCTGTTCGTAAACAGATTGGAATGGCTGTTCCTTGCAGAGGTGCACAAATTATTTTCGAAGCAATTTTAAAATCATTTGCTGGTATTGAATATCCGTACACAGAACCAAATATTAACGAATAATGAGAAGGTGAATCTTGCAAGTGCTGGATTCACCTTCTTTAGAATATGTATATAAGTTCAGAGGTAGTATATGGACAACTTAACAAAAGAACAACGAAAAAGGAATATGCAGAATATAAAGAGTAAAGATACAGAAATCGAAGTTTTACTGAGGAAAGCACTATGGAAAAAGGGATATCGTTTCAGAAAAAATTATTCGAAACTTCCCGGAAAACCAGATATTGCATTTACGAAATATAAAATTGCGATTTTCTGTGATGGAGAATTTTTTCATGGAAAAGATTGGGAAGTACTCAAACCAAAATTGGAAAAAAGTAATAATAGTGAATATTGGATAAAAAAGATAGATAGAAACAGAAAACGTGATCATGAAATTGATCAAGAATTACTTTTTCTAGGATGGACGGTTATTCGTTTTTGGGGTAAAGATATAAAAAAGAATTTAGAAGAATGTGTTCAAGTAGTTGAAGAAACATTGTTTGAAATAAAAATGTCATGGGATGAATATGAAGAATGAGCAGGGAAGATATCCCTGCTCTAATAATTTATATACTGAAATCCATGTAATAATGTTCCTCGTCTATTTTTATAAATGTTACATCTGTTCTTCCATAAGATAGCAAATCCGCAATGGTAACATAGGCACCATTAGCCAATCCCAAGCGGTTGCGAAAATATTCTCCTAGTAATGCATTGCTGGCAGGTGTTGTTATGGCCTTATCATTTTGTTGCTCAACACGCAATTGAAGTAAGTGGTGATCATCAGTTATAACTAAAAAATGCTGTTTATTTAACGGAAAAAAGCCGCTTTTGGCTATACAGCTTGGTAACGGAATATATGCTTCATTTCGATTCCTGTTTTTACGTTGTCCCCAATTTAATCCTGATTTTGCACCCGTATCTCCAGTTCTCGTGATAAAAGACAAGGTAACATATTGGTTTTCCGAAAGAGAAGATTGAAGATTTATAGATCTATTCGGGTTATGTATTATTATATAGTCTTCTACTTCGGCATGATTACAGAAAATGGTTCTGTTAGTAACTTTTTCATAGTTGTTGTACGCTGAATGTGCGGACGTTTCTGTAAGTTTATGATTACTCTCACGTAATAGCGATTGTTGTGTAAAGTCGTATGATGAGATAAATGCTTTTAAGGGTATGTCATCTTTCAGCCAAATAAAATTTGTGCCGGAAAAATCTGGCGGATCATATAAATAACTGCATGAAAACTTACCCCATTTTGCAGAATAACGATTTCCTTGCAGTTCTTTAAATGCTTCATGGGTATTGGTATCAATTCCGCAGTTTAATGTATCTCCAATAATCAATTCTAAAGATATTCCACATAGTTTCCTTTCTTCGTATGTTTTGAGTAGCCATGATGCCATGTTAGGAGATGCATGTTCTGACAATACACATAATTTATTGGCATGCAAAGTTAGGAAGGGATCTATAAATATTGGCTGGACAATGCTATCCGAGTACAGCAGTGACATTCTTTATTCCTCCTCAATAACATCATAGTACATAACATCATTAGGAAGTTTGATGTTTGGCACCCATAATTGTTGACCACCCCATCCTTTATTTCCTGTTACTTGATACATTGTTAAAACTACACTATTTGTAAAGCTGTTACCTAACTGCCAGTCGTTTGGAGAAAGTAAGGCACCTGTTCCTTGTGAAACATCACGGTTCCTTCTAACAATAAGTATACCTTGACCAGTTGGTTGATCAGAAATGATAGTGTCCAATACGGATTGAAAAGCTTTCAATTTAAAATCCGGACTAGGAATAATATGTGATAATAATTCTTTGATTAATCGTAAATTAACCTGATAATAAGGTTCGTATTCCGCAAAGTTTTCTAATAGATTAGAGATATCCTTGATGCTATCATTATCTGGGTAAGATGGATAATAGTTTGTTCCACCTGATAGTATTTCAACATGATCATTATCCAGTACATTTTTTCTTGTAGGATTTAATCCATTTGGATAATAGATTTTGATTTCCTGTAATCCGCGTTCAATCTGTGCGATAATAGAATTATTTGTTGCGTTTATATCAGAAAATAATTTATATAATTTTTCATCGATATAAATCATCATCATTCCTGAATCACGATCATATCCAAACATTCGGCTGTGCTGCCACATAGTATCAGCCTGTGGTTTTTTACTTGTTCTTGTATAATAAATTGTCTGAAGACCTGGAAAGGTTACACCTCGTCCAAGAGTATTTCCACCAATCACAAAATTGCATCCAGAAGAATATTCGGAACTTTCAATATCATTTTTTCCGTTCATTACCAAGGTTTTGATTTCATCAGAAGCTATAAGGGCTTTTATTGTTAAAAGTAATGTATCTAATGGTTGCTTTTCCGATTTTTCGGGTTGTATAAGATCATACTCTTTTTCAGCTTGTATTTTAAATTCGCAATCAAAATGTTCTTTAACCCATTTCAATTCTTTTGCTATTTCATCTGCAAAACGTTGATGGGAAGCAATGCGAACGCTTGGATGAAATAAACAATTGCAGACTTTCCCTCCTGTTGATAATATTTGAGCCGATACTATCAGATGCCTGATTACCACAGTTCTAGTTGGTGTAGCAAGAGTATCTAAATAAGATACGCAATTTGGTTTACCATTAACAGGGAAAAAGAAATCGCCACCTAAGTATGCGGATCCTGGTTGAAAATAGTAAGTAAAATACGGGTGCCAGCCAGACGCAATTGTTTGTAGTAATATTGCTTGAGGTGTTCCAGTTACCTGCAAGTATAGACTACTAGACGATTCAGTTTTGATTGTATCCAGATATTTATTTATGGATGATTGGCGATCTCGATTTACCATAGTATTTAAAGATGCGGCATCAGCTTCATCATCAATGATAAATAATGGATTTCCCTTCATAAATCCTGTCGATCCAAGTATATTAGCCCAGAGTTTGAGAATACGAACATTTTTCTTTAATACTATAATAGTTGGCTGTAAAAGATTGCTGTCCATAAATAATCGACCGTCGTTTTCACCGCAAATACAGAATCCATCTAAATCAGATTTTACTCTTTCAAGTGTTTGTTGCTGAAGAACAACATTATCAGTAGTAAGCAACAAAAACACAGGAAAACCTAAATCGGCGGCTTTGCATATAATTCCAAACATTTGACCAGTTTTACCGGACTGAACATTTCCAAAAAGAAGACCTATTTCATGACTTGAAAATGAAAATGTCTTGATATATTGATTCCCAACATCCTCGGCTGTTTTCTTTATGGAATCAGCAAGTAGGGGATTTCCTCGATTTATTATTTTTTGTAAATATGTCTTCAAATATTGCATATAGGTCACCTCTATTCGTTCTTTTCATTGGTGAAGGATAACATCCATACATCTAATGGTGTCCCATCCGTATCCAGTGCTGTTTGTCCAGTTTTCTTAAATACTAATCGGTCACACCCATATTCTTCCAGCATTTCCTGAGTAATCATTCCTAGTCGATCTGTGTCTTCTAATGTATTATTAACTGGATTTACAATTCCAGCAGCAGCCAAGCGACCTTTGAGCCAGCGTCCCATAATGAGTTCGTCTCCTACCGCACTAAATTGTTTATTATTATCGCTGGTTGTATGTGCTTTGAACCAGTATCCATCATCTGTAATTACAAAGAAGGGTTTGTTTTTTTCAGGATATCCTTCCATATGATATACATCTGCACCAACAGTCAATTGAGTTTCATACCAATCGCGAGCCTTTCTTTTGCTTCGCGGAGCAGCATAACAAACATTGATATTGGATTTCGTGAAATGTTTTCCATCATCCAAATGCCTTTCATCAGCTTTCGGTACCTTTAATTTTAAGAAAAAGGAAACGTAAGCCTGACACCGAGAGTAAAAATCAATATTAGCTTTGGGAACAGATGTCACAAGTTCAACCCCATTTAAAGCTGTATTTTTTTCTCTGATAAGAGGAACAGATGTTAAATTGTTGATATTATCTGAACAATTAGGTGCTTTTAAATCCTCAATATGTTGAGAAATGGAAAGTACTTCTTCTGAATCAGTGATCAATGCAGAGAGTTCATATTGACGACGATTAGAAGCTTCCAATTTAATGACACCAAGATTGGCTGATCCTATGATGGCAGAAAATGGCTTGTCATCTTTATAAAAACAATATACCTTCCCATGATATTTGAAAGTTTTTATCATTCGGATTTCGCCTTTTCCATTATTTATCCATTTTTGGTTCAATTTTATTGCAGTATGATATGAATTTTCTGGCATTCCTTCAATATAGTACATTCCAATATTTAGACATACTTGATGAATAGCATATGCATCGATTAAATTATCTAATTCTTCCAGAGAAGCATATGATGTATATCCAACAGCTATTTCTACTCGATCAGCTAATTGTAACTGTTCGTGAAATGCGTCTATTATAGTTTTTTGATCCTCTTCAATTCCAAGAGGCAAAATATTTGAATAAAGAAGTTGCATAAATTATCCTCCGTTTTCCAGTTATATATAGAAATTTAAGAAGCTTTAAATTAAAAAAATAGTGTAGAATCGAAACTGTAAGTGTATGATACAATATTACCATAAAAAGTGTATTTTTAATAGAATACAAAAGGCGGAGTCCATAACTAAATAATGTAAATATAGAAAGATACTACGGGAAAGGTAAAAAAAATCATGGGGTTATTTGGGTTATCCAAAAAAGAAAAAGAAGCTTGGATAGCTATTGTAATTCAGGGAAAGAAGTCTGGCATGCAGATAGATGAAGCTCTTTTGAAAAATGCCACAGAGATATACATCACTCAGCATATCCGTATTCTTGAAGATAGTGTTCGTATTGTGATGGAATCTAAAAATCAAAAGACAAGAGAAGAACGATATGATTTATCTTTACAGCATTTTGATGCATTGTCGAAGATTCAAAAGTATGCAGATAAAGCGCAGAAAAATAGGATTGCTCAACACAGGTTATTTTCAATTATTACCCCTAAAATGATAAAAGAGAGGCAGCGGATAATCCGTTGCCTCATTTCAGTATTATGACACTTAATCTAGTTCTGCCCCTAACTCATACCTCCAATACTCCGCTGCCTCATACTCCCTGGGTTCTGAGAGTACCGGTACGGTAAAGAGTTCAACCGGAACACCGAGTTTTGATGCGAAGAGTTTCATAAGATCCTCTTTCGGTGTTCGGACATCGCTTTCATACTGAGAAATCCGGACATCAGCACAGCTTTCTGGAAATCCAACAGCCATGCCGAGTTCTTTCTGGGTGAGATGATTATTCTGTCTTAAGTGTTTTAATTTTCTTCCAAATGTAATCATAGTATTATTCTCCTGTACTTCCAAAAGCCCCGGTTCCTCGTTCATTACCAAGGTCCAGGACAAAATCTGCGATCACGACTGGTGTAATCACCAGCTGACCGACGCGTGTGTCTTTATGAATGGTCTGAGAAGATGTGCTTACGTTGCTGATAATGGCATGGATCTCACCACGGTAACCGGAGTCGATCGGTGGAAGTTCGCATACCAGTCCTTTTGCTGCCATGCTGCTTCGTGGAAAGACATATCCGGCAAATCCATCGGGGATGATGAGACCAAATCCAAGTGGAATTCTTGCAACCTCACCTGGTTTTAATACGCAATCATAAGGCATGAATACATCAGCACCGGCATCATTTTCATGTGGCCGGAAGGGATAATGATCTGCTTTCAGACCAAAGTCAATCAGTTTAATCTTTATGGCTGCTCACCTCCCTTCTGATGAGCAATGGATAATCTGCTTTTAAGATATCTGACGGTATCCAAAGTTTTGAAATAGGATTCTGGCAGGACATCTGTTTTTCCATACAGCTTCCTCTCTGACAGAATGGACCGGTCAGATCCGGTGCAAAAAGAATCGGGCTTAATTTGTACAATCTCTGCCAGATCTGTAGCATCACAATCCTTGTTTCATCCGTATTTCTTCTGCAGGTTCTCTGACCGATCATATGCTTCCACTGGTAAGGCGTTGCACTGATGATCAGTACGTTTCGAAGTCCCTGAGGTGTGGCATATCCGGCTGAATCATGATCAATGCCTAAGGCACAGAGTTCTGTATAGTGGTCCAGATCTGACTGACAGCTTTTTTTGTAAATATCCTGGATTTCTTTATCTGCTTTCATGATCCCATATGGAATAGCAAATGCAACGTGACCGGAATAATTGCTGTACTGCAGAGATGCACTCATGTACTTTACTTCGTTCTGATGCCTTGTGATCTGTGCCAGGAAGCGTCTGCTTGCACCAACAACAGCCACGGTAATGACCATGAATTTCTGTACGGTTGGATGTGGAAGCCCCGCAATGTTTTCTACGGTCTTCTGACTGTAGGATTGATGGTAAAGGTCCATCAGATCTGCCATGCTCTGAATCGTATGACCGTGTTGTGTGAGCCTGGCAGCAAAGACCATATTTTGTTCTGCTTCCCGGATTCCATAGCAGTTTAAGATAGCTGTTTCAATGTGATCCATAGGCCTGTTCCTCCTTTACCAGAGCTTTTAAAAGGATCAGATAATTGATGCAGTCTGTGATTTTTTCATCCCACTGTTCCATGTCAAAATGTAACAGAGTGGAATAACACATATCGTAAAGGGATACGACATGTTTCGACATCATGCCGGCCAGTGCTGCTTTTGGATCACAGTTCTGTAAAGCGGCAGCAATCTTGAATGCACTGAGGCGGTCAATATTATCACCGGTATATTCTTTCTTTTTATGTGCCAGAATATCGGCACACTTTCTCATCTGAAGTTCAAATACAACATTAAATTCTTCTTGTGTCATGTGATAGTTCCTCCTTTGTTTTGTAATAGTTATCGTTCGAGATCTTTGGTTTTTGATTTCACTGGTTCTGGAATCTGCATCTGAAGAATGGCATCAACATTCTGATCGGCAGTGTCCAGATCTTTTAATTTTTCTTTCAAGCTGCTTATTGCTTCTTCTTCGGAAGCTATCTGCTGTTGCAGTTTTTCTTTTTGTAAAGTCAGGGTTTTTAGGCTTGTCATCTTTCCATCCTGATAAAAGGATCTCAGCCAATCTCTGGCTTCTTCATATTTCTGAATTTCTTTCGCATGTTCTTTCCGGTACTTTCCTTTGTACTTTGCATTTGAAAATTGGGAATAAACTTCCTTGTTTGCATAGTACTGTCCGGTGTAGCGGATCTGATCATTGAGAGTCCTTAGATTGGACCGATGCTGAGCAAACTGTGTCTGCATTTCTTTCAATTCCTGCTTTGATGCAAGCAGTGTGTTTTTCAAATCTGACTGCGTATCAAATCCATGTTCCTGCACATAGATAATGGTATTTGCCATTTGCTGCAGATTAGAAAGTTTTACCCGATGAGCATAAGCCGGGCTCTGCATTGCTTTCACATTTGTCTGGAGATTTACAACCAGGCACAGGTGAGATCTGACGTAGAGAATGGCCAATGGATCCTTGCGTAAGAAGGTCTGTTCCAGGTGTTCTTTTCCATATCGTGTTCCAAGTGCACGTTCAGAAATCCGCTTCTGTCGATCAGGATGAAGATAGCTGTATCTGCCACGATGCTCAATCACAGAGATCTGAAATAGTTCCAGAAGTTTAGATTGGAATTCATCAAAATTACTGGAAGTGACAGCACATTCATCAATCGCTTGTCGCAAATATTCTTTCTGCGTAAGGAATACGGTGGATGTTGGTTTGAGACCATCTTCGATAATTTTCCGATTGATCTCATCTATTGTTTGCTGGCCGTGTTTCTGTGCCATATACTCTTTCTGAGTGATTTTTCTTTCAGCCGGAGCAAGAAGATCTATCTGGTGAAGTCCTTCCTGTAGGCAACGATCCATGACAGTTTTCTTAAAAGTGTTCATGAATTTATCCGTGGAACGATGCTTGTATCCGGCAACTTCTTCATGTGGTTTATCCATATAAGGCTGCCTTTCCACTGCAGTCTTCCTCACACTGTTGATGACGATGTGAGTATGGATATTTCCGGATTCATTGTGGCCATCGGTGTGAGTAACTACCAGTGCCTGATATCCAGGAAACATCTGCTTTGCAAGTTCCAAACTGATTGCTTGTGCTCTCTCGCCGGTAAGTCCATTTTCTGTAACATCGGCTGGATCGTAGCTGATAATGTAGTGGTGACTTTTGATATCTTCACGTTTCTTATTTTTGTGAAAATGAGCATTTGTCAGTTCGCATTCCTTGTCAAAAGACATCGGATCACAGTTCAGTCCATCCATATAAAACTCTTTTCGCAGGATGCTTCGTCCGGATTCATCTACAATCTTTTTCCCGGTTTTTTCATCATGTTCAAACAGAAGATAATTGATAGCAGCCGAGTAATTTGCATTTCTGCTTTTAATGTGTTTTACGATTGCCATTCATACCACCTGCCAGTTTCAGTACCTCTTTTCTCAATAGGAATAAGTCCGTGATGCACTGATGGATTTGATTTTCTATAGCACGTGACTGACTGCCGCCACTGTTAAAATACTTGGCAATCTGATTGAGATTCGATCCAATTTTTCCATATTCACTGACCAGTTTTCTGAGATCGTTCATGTCGGCAACAACTTCAATCTGATAATTGATTTGCTTCTCAAGCAGAAGTTTTCTTAGATATTCAGATCGTGAGATTGAAAAACAAGCAGCTCCTTGATCCAGCAAATTAAGTTCGACATCTGTCAGTCGTACTGCAACAAAATGTCTGTGATTTAATTCTGTTTCTTTATTTACTGTTTTCATAATCCTCCTTCCTTTGCGATGATTTTTCCCTTTGGGAGTCCACATATTTCAATATCGGCTGTCCCTTCCGATATTAGAAATAGTGCTGTGAACACCTTTAGGTGGAACCAACAGACGAGTGAAACGTCTGTTATTGAGAGGGTATGGGGAGATCCCCATCAAGATAAAACCCATAGGTTGACGGGAGGCCAAATGGCAATACCGTTAAACATGGGTGGATCTTGCTCTTATTTGTATCCCTCTATATAACGAAACGCTGAGAGGCTGTTTTACAGTGGGGGAAAAGAAGAAATATCAAAAAATGATGATACACGTGGCGAGCCTGGATGCGGAAGCCACAGCTGTCATTAAGAAGAATAACAAAAATAATAATACGAAGGATGCGCCAAGGTAATGGAGAAGTTACCGTAGTGCATCCTTTTTGTGTTATTTTTCAATCTGAAAGAGTTCTATGAGGTACTTTGTAAAATGTTTGCAGGGGCAGGTGAACGTGCGGTTGCTGAGTATGGATATAAATAATTTTATGATGAAATCTCAAAGATAAGATAGTATAATAGGATACAGAAAATCTTTTGGAGGTAAAAAAATGCCAGATGCTAGAGGAAACAAGATCAGCTGTTCTAATTATCAGTGTGAGATCGAACTGACTGTGGAAATACTGAGCGGAAAGTGGAAGGCACTTCTTATATGGAATCTTCATCAAAAGGGAACCATCCGGTACAATGAATTCAGAAAACAGATTCCTTCAATCACTCAAAAAATGTTAACACAGCAGTTAAGAGAATTGGAGAAGTATGGAATTATTTCCAGAAAAACTTATCCTACTGTACCGCCAATGGTGGAATATTCACTGACAGAAATAGGTAAAGAACTGATTCCCATCATGGAAGCCATGGATCACTGGGGAAAGCAGTATGTGAAGGAATATCATAAAAATAAAGATGATGAATAATTTTTTTGTCTCATATCCTACCAAAAAGTGCGTTTCATACTAAAAAGTGCCTTCTTCACAAATAAGAATAATAAGTTAAAATAATAACAAACAAAGAAATACACACCTTATGTCCAAATAAACAGGGTGTGTATTTTCGTGCAAAAAGAAAAAAAGGAGAAGGTAAAATGGACACAGATAAGAAATTAAGGAAAGGATTATTGTTAGGTATTCTGGTAGGAATTGCATGGGGACTGGACGGTGTATTAATGGGGAGACTTGGACTGAATTCGATTTTTACGGATTCTGCCTATGCATTTTCTAAGGGGATTTCAGAAAAAAGCTTTCTGTATTCTCCGTTAGTGACAGCTTTTTTTCATGAAAGCTTCTGCTTTCTATGGGTTGCAGTGGTCCTGCTGTATCACAAACAACTGAAACAGGTATTTAAGCTGCTGTTTACAACGAAAAAAGGGAAGGCAACAGCAATTGCGGCTCTGGTTGGTTCTCCGATCGGAATGAGTGCATATCTGCTGGCTATTAAGTATGCAACTGCACCATATGCTTCCAGTATTTCTGTAGTTTATCCGGGTGTTGGTGCGATATTGTCTTACCTGATTCTGAAAGAACGTTTATCTCTTCGGGCAGTTACGGGAATAGCGATCAGCCTGACAGGATCGTTTATGCTGGGATTCCGTCCGACGGGAGATATTCCGGATACTTTTCTGAAAGGAATTCTATTTGCAGTTATTGCAGTATTCGGATGGGCTTCCGAGGGAGTTATCATAGGATTTGTCATGAAATACAGCAAGGGAGAGGATCATGTGGAAGCAACACCACAGCAATGTCTTTGCCTGAGATATTTTATTTCGATGATTGCCTATGCACTGGTAGTTCTTCCTGCAATTCAGGGATATCCGATGGCAAAGGAAATTGTGACATCAGGTCTGGTAGTGAGATATGCAATGATTGCAATTTTAGGAGCGATTACGTATTTATCCTGGTATAAAGCAGTGGACTTAGTGGGGTGTGCTATGGGAACCGCATTAAACAGCACAGCCGCTCTTTGGACAATTATATTCAGTGCAGTATTATTTGGAAGTAAAATCTCATTGTGGCTTGCAATATGGGGAGTGGTTATCGTTGCAGGTGTGTTTGTTTTTGCGATTGATCCGAAAACATGGAAGAAAAATATATCAAATAAGAAGCAGAAGTAAGAAACGAGGAGGGATATTATGTTAAAGCAGAGCGTAATTGATAATATGAAAGAAATTGCGGAACACTGTATGGGAGAAGAAACAGCTGCATGTGTTGCAACGTGTCCTATGCACACAAATGTAAAAGAATATGTTCGATTAATCCGGGAAGGGAAAGGAGAAGAGGCAATAAAAGTTATCCGAGACCAGCTGTTTTTACCGGGAACTTTGGGAAGAATCTGTGCGCACCCTTGCGAAGGAAAATGCAAATGGAACGAAGGGAAGAGTCCTATGGCGATTGCATCCTTAAAAAGATATGCAGCAGATCATTTTGACCGGGAAGAAGACTGGAATCTTTCCTGTAAGGACGAAAATGGGAAAAAAGTAGCAGTGATCGGTGCCGGACCATCCGGATTGCAGGCAGCATTGGAACTGAGAAAAGAAGGCTGTCAGGTTACCGTGTTTGAAAAAATGCCTGTAAGAGGAGGAATGCTTCGAATCGGCATTCCGGCATATCGTCTTCCAAGAACAATTCTGGAACGAGAGATCAGCTACCTGGATCGTCTGGGGGTAAAATTTGAATTAAATTGTGAAATCGGAAAGAATAAACCGTTTAGTGAAATTCTGGAAAATTTTGACAGTGTCATTGTTGCAGTGGGAAAACAGCAGGGGCGTGTTGACAGAAGTCTGGATCACTGGGATGCAAAAGGAATTTTCAGCGCTGCGGGATTTCTGAAGGAAGCTGCCATGACTCAAGATGTGAAAGAGTCCGGAAAAGTTGTTCTTGTTGTAGGTGGCGGAGATGTGGCCATGGACTGCGCAAGAACCGCACGGCGTCTTAACGCAGCAGAAAAAGTTTACTCTGTCTGTCTTGAGGACAGTTATGATACCATGGCTTCTTCAAATCACGAAATTAAAGGGGCACTGGCAGAGGGAGTAAAATTTAATCATGCTCAGGCTATCCAGAGAATTCATACAGACGAAAATGGCAGGGTATCTGGTGTTACGCTTAAAAAATGTTTATCTATGTTTGATGAAAACGGAAGGTTTGCTCCTACATATGATGAAGAGGATACAAGGGAACTGAAGGTGGATACCATTGTCTTTGCCATTGGACAGGGAGTGGAAGCTGAATTTGCAGGGGAGGTTCTGGAACAGCGTCCTAATTCTACCTTCGCCTGTGACAAGGATACATTGCAGTCAACAAAGAACGAAAAGATTTTTGTTGCAGGAGATGCTTCCGGTGAATCTGTGATTGCTATTCAGGCTCTTGCAACCGGAAGAAGAGCTGCACAATCTGTAATTCGATTTTTGAGAGGAGAAGACCTGCGGTCCGGAAGAGAATTAAAAGACACCTGGACATATGAAACAAAATTGCAAATGCCGGTTGACTGGGATGCGATTACCGGCCAAAGAGAAGATATGCAGGAGCTGGATCCAAAGAAGAGAATTCGTTCTTTTGATGAGGTGGCTCTGGGATATACAAAAGAAGAAGCAGAAAGAGAAGCCGCCAGGTGCAGACAGTGTGAGTGTAAGCTCTGTATGAAAGAATGTATCATGCTGAACGATTACACAGAGTGCCCGAAATCTTTGTTTAAAAAGTATCTGGAGGAGGGATATGAAAATCTGGATCATATGATTGCATATTCCTGTAATGAGTGCAGTCAATGTACACTGAAGTGCCCGAAAGAATTTAACTTGAAGGGGATATTCACGGCGCTAAAAGAAGATTATGCAGAGAAAAATAACGGTCTTGTCCCGTTGGAAATCTTAAAAGAGAGTGATCGTACGCAGGAAAAGGAGTGCGGAGACGAATACTGTACCAGAGTAGATGGAAGTTTGCAGAAAAAAGAAGTACCTGAGAAGCAGAAAACAAAATATGTTTTCGTTCCTGGATGTACCGTGTCTGCATACTCTCCAAAGGGAGTAGAAAACATTGTGAAACACCTTAAAGAATGTCTGGGACATGAAAATGTAGGCGCATTATTACAATGTTGTGGAAAAGTCACCCGCTTTATTGGCGAAACAGAAAAGTTTGAGGAACGAAATAAAAAAGCTATTGATATTTTAGATGATATGGGAGCAGAAGTGATCATAACAGTATGCCCTTCCTGTTACAAAGTATTTAAAGAAACTGCTAAAAATCAGAAAGTGATCGCATATTGGGATCTGATGAAGAATCTGATCGGTATTCCGGAAACAGCAAGGGGAATCGGAACAGGCTCTGATGTAGTTTTCAACATTCATGATTCTTGTGTAACTCGAGATGAGACATCTCATCACGAGAGTGTGAGATGGGTTTTGGATGAATTGGGTTATAACTGGACAGAAATAGAACGAAACGGCAAAAACACCAGATGTTGTGGCGTTGGCGGTATGGTATGCAGCTCAAATCCGGAATTATATGAGCGTGTTTATACAAGAAGAGCGAATGACTTTGATCAGTACAATATTGTAACGTATTGCGGATCCTGCAGAGGAACCATGCAGGCGGCTGGAAAAGATGCTGTACATATCCTGGATTTGCTTTTTGGTCAAAAATATACAAAGGATCAGGAGAGAGCGCGCGGATATCAGACTGAACAGGAAATGTGGGAAAAAAGATTAGAGACCAAAGAAAGATTGAATCATTTGCGGTAAGATTATTAAATGTCAGAGCTGATACAACTCATGATATTTTGAGGTTTGAGACGGATTAACAGAGACTGTGAAGAAAAGTCTGTAAATAAGATCTTCTATAATGATAAGAATGGGCGAAAGGCTTGAATAAAATCAGCTTTTCGCCCTTGCTTTATATATAACAGTTATAAAATTGCATGTAGGCAGCACTTCGGTACCTGGGATATTATTTCTTTGAGATTGTGTGCCGCAGTCAGCAAACTCAAATCTTCAGAAATTCCAGATATTCTATTCCGTATAATAATTTTATAGAAGTTATCGAAGAACTGTTTTAGGAAATTCTAAAATAAAAACAGTTCCTTCTGAAGAAGGTTCTAACCGGATGTTACCATGCAACTGTTCCATAATCCGTTGGCAAATAGGAAGACCCAAACCACTGCCTTGTGAACTTCCCTTAACAAAGGGTTTAAAAAGCTCCTGCTGGATTTTTTCTGGTATCTGTGAACCATCATTGTAAAATTTAATAATATGATGAGTCTTGGTTTCTGATTGAGAAATTACAGAAACAGAATCTCCGTATTTTACTTGGTTAGAAATAAGATTCTCAAACAGAATCCTGATGTGCTCGCAGCTTCCATATACAGTCAGATCTGGTTTTATATCGATATTCCAGTGTTTAATATGAGAATCGTTACCCAAAAGTGCAACTATTTCTTGAATACAAGGAAGAATTGCAATTTCCTGCAAATCTTCAGATGCATCTAATGAGGTTAAGTGGACAATCATAAGAAGATCCTGAACACGTTCCTTTATTCTATCAGATTGCATAAGAATGGTGTTTAAAGACTCCTCAAGAGTCCCTTTTGGATAGTATCCGTCTAAAGCAGAGCTTACATATCCCTCAATAATCATAAGCGGTGTTTTTAATTCATGAGAAATATATTGGAGAACTTGCTGTCGATTTTCATCATTTTTTTCTAAAGAACACCTCATAATTTCTAAATCTTCTGCAAGTGCTCGAAATTCCTGATCGCAGGTTTCAATATCAATAGGTGCTATATGCTTCCCTTGAGCAATTTCTTTTGAATAACTACGTAATCGGGAAATTCCTTTATAAAAGTCACGACTTAAACTATTGGAATATATGAACGATATTCCAACAATAATAATTGCAAATACAAACAGGAAGGCAGCTATTTGAGGAAAAGTCTCTGTATAAATATCTTTGATAATAGAGTATTTGTATAGTGTTTCTCCATTTTTGGTATTTAATTCTATAGTATACAAAAGATGTTTTTCATCAATTGTTTCTCGATATAACTCTTTGACTTCTTCTTGTTCATGAGCATGCTCTTGAATTTGTTGAGCTACTTTTGCACCATGAATCCCCTCTACCACATCAATGCTGTCAGTGGTAACACCTAAAATCCATTCGTTTTTGATTCCCATATCCTGATTTTTTTGGAAGGTAAGTTGATCAATAACACGATCTTCAAATAAATGACTAAAGTGAAAAAATGACCAATAATATACAACTCCAAGACATAAAAGTGTAACAATAAGTATGAAAAATGCGGAGCTAATGAGCATCCGTTTTCGAAATCCTTGTAATTTTTTCATTAGTTATAACGGTATCCATAGCCGTAAATAGTTTCAATTTGCAGTTTCGGTAGCTTGCGCCTGATATTTTTTATGTAATTATCGACAATTCTGTCACTTCCAAAGTATTCATCTGACCAGACATCCTGAAGAAGCTGTTCCCGTGAAATGGCCTGTCCTTTGTGGCGGAGAAAAAAAAGGATAATATCAAATTCACGGCTGGTAATGTCTACTTTTTCACCAGAATTTAACACAATCCGACGAGATAAATATATTTCGTAGCATCCAAGAGAGATAATATTGTCATTCTGCTTTTCTGTGCTTTGCTTTTGCTGTAAAAGTTTCTTTATGCGAAAAATAAGCTCTGCGGGAAGAAACGGTTTCGCAATATAATCATCACATCCTAGTTCAAATCCAGAGACGCGATCAAAACGGTCTCCTTTCGCTGAGATAATAATTACGGAGACATTGGAATTCTGTGCCTTTAATAATTTTAAAATATCAAGTCCACTTCCGTCTGGAAGCATAATATCCACAACCCAAACAGAAATATCAGAATTTAATTGCTGTCGTGCTTCAGCAAAGGTACTACAAGATATCACGGAATAACCTTCCTTTTCAAGATAAAATTGCATTAAACGGTTCAAATCCGGTTCATCTTCTACGATACATATCCATTTCATATATAAAACCACCTTGTGTTATTGTGCTAATTCCTTAATTATACATTTTAACATAATTCAATACAATTTCATAGGGAATATGCACGTTTTTCACAAAATCCTTAAGTACAATTACACTATAAGGAGGTTAGAAATATGAAGAAAAGGAAAAAGTGTAAAAAATTTAAAATGCCCACTTCATTTACAACCATTATCATACTGACCATTGCAGTTGCTGTTTTGACATTTATCATTCCAGCAGGACAGTATGAATATAAAGAAGGAATGCCAGTAGCAGGAACTTATCAGGTTGTCACATCGAATCCACAGGGATTATGGGATATCTTAAAAGCTCCCATAGAAGGCTTCAGAGGTGCTATAGATATCATTCTGTTTGTTTTGGTTTTGGGCGGTTGTCTTGGTGTTCTATTTGAGACAAAGGCTATTGATGCGGCTCTTTCTAAGGTGGTTGAAAAATCAAAAGGAAGAGAAAAAATGTTAATACCAATAGTAATGGGAATTTGTGCAATTGGTGGGACCACTTATGGCATGGCAGAAGAAACTATTGCATTTTATCCCATACTAATACCTGTTCTCTTAACGGCAGGATACGATGTTGTAACAGGTATTATGGTAGTGCTTTTGGGTGCCGGAGTAGGAATTGTAGGAGGTATTTCTAATCCTTTTTCAGTGGGAATTGGTTCAAACATAGCAGGTATTTCTCTGGGAGATGGTATTCTTACGAGATTGGTGTTATTTATAGCTTGTTTTATATTTGCAGTTTTTTTTGTTATGCATTATGCGGAGAAGGTTCGAAAGGATCCTACAAAATCTATTGTTTATGATATTCGAGATATTACAAATGCACCATTTGAAAAAAACAATACGAACGAGATTATAGAATTTACTCCAAAGCGAAAGAAAGTTATTACAATTTTTGGATGTATGTTTTTGCTGATGATTATTGCCATTATTCCATGGGGAAGTAAATTTGGAGTTCACATTTTTGAAGATTTTCATGAATTTTTGACAGGTATTCCTATTTTGGGAAGTATTTTAGGTCACATCGTTCCTTTAGGAGATTGGTTCTTTACAGAAATGACCATGCTATTTTTAGCAGGTGCTGTTTTAATAGGAATTGTATATGGATTTAATGAAAAGAAAATAGTAGATCTTTTTATTTATGGGGCGAAAGATATTTTGAGCGTTGCATTGATTTTGGGAGTTGCAAAAGGATTGTCAGTGATTATGACAGATGGATTAATCATAGATACTGTTCTGCATTATGGAGAAATGTTGCTGTCTAACATTTCAGGTGTGATTTTTCCTGCCATTGCATATATTTTGTATATTCCAATGTCATTGTTAATTCCGTCTTCTTCTGGCTTACATACTGCAACAATCCCTATTTTAGCACCGCTAGGAGATTTTTTGAATGTAGGACGTGAATTTATTGTAATGGCATGTCAGGCGGGAAGCGAAACGATGAACTTTATTTCGCCTACGCAGGCTGTGCTAATTGGAGCACTGACACTTGCAAATGTTCCATACGAAAGATGGTTGAAGCATATATTACCGTTTTTCTTTGGTATTATTGCGATTACCTGTAGCGTGCTTACTGTTGGATGTATATTTTTTTAAGGATGCATATTAAAGAAATGGAGGAAATGAATGATGAAAGTTACTGTAATTGGAGCTGGAAATGGTGGTCTTACTGCAGCGTATGTTTTGGCGAAGAATGGAAATGAGGTTTGTATTTATGACTCTCCAAAATTCCCGGCACAAGTAAATGCAGTTGAAGAAAAAGGTGGCATTACAGCGTTATCAGAGGATAATGGCATGAAAATGCTGTTCCCGGGAGTCGAAAAAATTGCTTTGGCTACAACAGACATTGAAAAAGCAATGGGATTTTCAGACACGTTTATGATGGTTTGTCCGTCTTTTGCACAGGAAATTATGTTTTCAGCCATGCTTCCATATGTAAAAGATGGAATGAAAATTTTTATTATCCCTGGAAATTATGGTGGTCTTGTATTGAATAAGATGATACAAAATTCTGACAAGCGTGGAACAGATATTACTTTTATCGATACAATCAGTTTGCCATGGGCTACTCGTGCTGTTGATGCCGGAACGATTTCTATTATGGGTGTAAAAGAATTTATGCCATTGAGTATTTTCCCAAAGGCGAAGCAAACAGAGGATATGATAAAATTTGTGAGGGAAATTTTCCCGATTCCTGTTGAAATTTTGGAGAATCCGGTAGTAGCAGCTTTAGAAAATATTAATTTTGGTGCACATCCGCTTTTTACGATTTTAAATATGGGATTATTGGAGAATTTTGAAGGTGGATACAACTTCTATCGTGACTGCTGTTCACCATCCATTGCAAAAGTGGAGGATGCTTTGGATCGGGAACGATTAACTGTTGGAGAAAGCTTGCATTTGCATCTACGTACCGAATTAGAGGCAATGAATGCTCTTTATGCAAGTGATTGCTCTTCTATTTATGAATTTAACAGAGGCTCAAGTGCACATGGAAAAATCAAAAATGCTCCTGCTAATTCAAAAAATCGTTATATTACAGAAGATATTCCATATTTATTTGTTCCTTTCTGTGAATTGGCTAAAATCTGCGGTGTTCAAGTTCCAGCTGCTGAAGCATTAATTACTTTAGCGAATCTCTATAACGATGTAGACTATCGTAAAACAGGACGTACGTTGGAGAAGATAGGATTTAATCATTGGACAAAACAAGAAATTCTTGAATTTCTCCAAGTATAAACTGGGTAAGGGGGAAATCAGTTAATGTCGATTTCTTCTGATTTTAAAGATAAATCAGGTAATTGTGAAACTCGCGATGCCGTTCATAATCTTGATTAAAAACACGGCAGAATTCGTGCTTTGCACAAAATCTGGGATGAAATGTAAATAAAATCGTGGTTTTCAAATTCAAGTTAGACACGAACAAAACAGAGAAGAAATTAATAAGACTTGTATGGGCCGGCTCGATTGAGCCGGCTCTTATTATACATGCATCAAAGGAATGGATAAATGTGGGTATAGTTTTGTTATCATGGTGAAAGGGATGTCTGCCCTTGTGAATGTATTGATCCTGGGAAATAAAGGGACATTCGAAAATAAGCGGGTGAACAATATCTATGAATATGGAGTTTACGGAAGCATTGGAAGAAAAGATTGAAAAAGCAGAGGCTGATGTGGTCGCAGCGAAGAAAAAGTATGACCAGGCAACAGCAAATCTGAAAGAACTGTTAGACAAGCGGGATGCCATAAGAAAAGAAGAAATCCTGTCAGCGGTTGTAAAAAGTGGGCGGTCATATGAGGAAATCATGAACTTTTTGAATGTAGGATCAGATGGAGAAAAGACGGAAAAATAGAATTATTTTGAGTCGCAGATATAGCGATATTCGATTAAGGCGGAAAAAAACTGGAAGTTCACAATTAAAATGCGGGATAAACACTGCTTCTAAAGAATATAATATGATTATAGAATAGAAATATGCAACAAGTTACAAAAATCTATTTCAATGTCCGGCTGATATATTGATTTTTGAAGCCTATATGGATATACTAGAATAGAAAAATGCAACATGTTGCAAAAATCTTTTACAGTGAGGTTTTAAGATGGAGATTCGCAGAGATTTTTATTTGGATAAATTGATAAAAAGAAAGAATAATGGATTGATTAAGGTAATTACTGGTATTCATCGATGTGGAAAATCCTATTTACTGAATAATCTGTTTTATCATCATTTATTGGAAAGCGGAGTTGATACTGACCACATCATTCGCTTTGCTTTTGATTCAGCTGATGATCTTTATCTGATTGGCGAAAGCCTGATTCAGATGGAAAAGGAAAAGCGTGGAGTTGATCCTGAAAAGTTTATGGCTTATATCCGTTCCAAAGTTGTAGGTGAAGAAATGTATTATTTGCTGCTTGATGAAATTCAGATGTTGGATTGTTTTGAAGCTGTTTTGAATGGCTATCTTCGCAAAGATAATATGGATGTATTTGTGACAGGAAGTAATGCAAAACTTTTGTCTAAAGATATAGCCACCGAGTTCGCCGGTCGTGGTGACGAGGTTCATATGTATCCCCTGAGTTTTGCCGAGTTTATGACCATTTACAGCGGTGATAAGTACATGGGATTATCTGAATATATGCTGTATGGCGGTATTCCTCTTGTTGTTCTTCGTGAGGGAGCAAACGATAAGGCAGTTGCATTGCAGAATCTGTTCAATGAGATTTATCTTCGAGATATTACCAAACGTAACCGAGTGAGGAATATCGGAGAATTGGAAGATCTTCTGAATATTCTTTCCTCTGCCATTGGTTCGCTGACCAATCCGGAAAAACTGAAAAATACTTTCAAGACGGTAAAGAAATCCAGAATCACTTCCGCTACCATTAAGAAATATCTGGATTATTTTGAGGATTCTTTCCTGATTGAATCAGCACAAAGATATGACATTAAAGGAAAAGCATATATTGAAACACCTAAGAAATATTATTTTTCCGATCTTGGTCTTCGCAATGCCAGAATCAATTTCCGTCAGTTTGAGCAGACTCATTCTATGGAGAATGTAATTTATAATGAACTTCGTATGCGTGGTTACAGTGTGGATGTGGGAGTAATACCGATTGCAGAAAGAAATCAGGAAGGTAAGGTTATCCGTAAACAGCTTGAAGTTGATTTTGTATGCAATCTTGGTTCATCCAGATACTATATCCAGTCGGCATACTCGCTGCCAGATGAAACGAAACGCACTCAGGAAATCAGACCATTCAGGAAAATTGATGATTCCTTCAAAAAGATTGTTATCACAAAAGATATTGTACAGCCCTATTATGATGACTATGGTATCTTGACTGTAAACATTTATGACTTCCTCCTTGATCCGCAAACTCTTGAAAAATAAACAATGTTATAAAGGATGCTATGCGGTCTTGGAAGAATGGAATGTATGCCGGTGGAGGCGAACTTATGGAAAATATTGATGATGATAGAGAAATGATAAAAATGAAACAGATGACAATAAATGGAATAGGTGGAAAAGTACATTATTGGATTTCAAGACCAAATAATAATTCTAAGGGAGCATTAGTATTTACACATGGCTTAACAGCGGATCATACAATGTATGAAAGACAGGTTGAGTAAGCTTATTGTTGAGTCAAAAATGTATTTAAGTTTGGGAAATCATAGAGTGTATGGATTCAATTCCATATGCTCTTTATCTTTACTTAATTTCAGGAAAAAGCACAGAAATCTAATGTTACGATGTTCTACAATCTCCGTCATAATAAAAATATACGCCTGCATCAGTTTGGACTTTCCAGATCGACGAATCCCCGTAATGATCTTGATATCAGGAGTGCCATTCAGTTCAATGATTCTATCAAGATATTCTGCTCTCGTGATTGTTTTCATTTAGCCACCCACTTTCAAAAATTAAAATTTTTTCATTTTTCGAAAGTAGAAATTGTGTAAAGGCAAACCGATTCTTTACTGAATTTCAGAAAAAAATTTAAAAATTTCAAAAAACTTGCTTTTGACCACTGTAAAACATGCTCTGAGCGTTTCGTTATATGAAGGGATAATTTCTCTTTCATATTTCAAAGAAAAGAGGATAAAGAAATGTCAGAGAAAAGATGTTATACAGTTCAGGAGTTACAGGAAATCTTAGGCGTCAGCAGACCTACTATTTATAACCTTTTGAAGAAAAAGGAATTCCGGTGGATCCAGTTGGATGGCGGAAAGTATCGCATTTCTAAGAAGAGTTTCGATGACTGGCTCGATAACGAGGAACAGTAAAAAACAGGGTGTTGATCAGGCAGATTTTGTCTGCATCGACATCCTAAATTTTTTTCTGGATTTGAGATATGATATAAGAAAAAACACTAATTCTAAAAAGACAGGAAGTGAAGAATAAATGGCAACAGCGATTATGAAACAAAAAGAAGTTCCGGAAATGGACGATGTTGAAGAAATCATTTCGAAGATTTCAGAAGAAAGTCCTTACAGACGGCGTCCAACACAAAAGAGGACCTGGATGACAGTACCGGAAATGGGAAAGCTACTGGGATTAAAAAAGACCGATCGATATTGGCTGGTGCACAAAAATGTTTTTGAATCAAAAGAGATTGCAGGAAAGATACGAATCAATATTGCCAGTTTTGAAAAATGGTACGCCAATCAGATTAAATATCATAAAGTTACCGGAGAAGAACCAGGGAAAGAATTGAAATCCTGGTCCTATTCTGTTAAGGAAGTCGCGGATCTGTTGGGCGTTGATGATTATCTTGTTTATGATTTACTCAAGAAAAATCAAATGGAAGCGGTCATTGTCGATTACTGGAAACGAATACCAAAAGAATCTTTTCAGAACTGGTATAAAAGCCAGACCCGGTATCGAACAAAGGAAGACCGAGAAAAAGACTCTCTTCTGGAAGAGGCAACTATTACGATGCCTGAGATGGCACAGCTGCTTGGAACAACCAGAAGCGCAGTATATACAATACTTGATAATCCAAAGTATAGTCATTTTTTTGAATTCATTGTGATTGAAGAAAAGAAAAGGATCACAAAAGAGAGTTTTCAAAAATTTCTGGAAGGTCAGGACCATTATAAGCTGGATCCATCGAATGATTATGAAGAACTTGCACAGGAACAGAATATTGCTCTGGCAAATTTCCGGCGGAAGAAATTATCACAAACCGGAATACGAGGAAGCAATGGAAATATAAAGTATCTTACTTTTGATGAAGCTTCCTATCTTGCAAAGGTCAGCAGAAGCATGATCAACAAGTGGGCGGATAAAGGAAAGTTCACAGTAATAAAAGTTGGCAGTCGAGTTAGGATCCGTCGGGATGAATTCGAAGACTGGATGGAACAAAGAGATTTGGAAAGGAATATGCAATAATATGGCATCAATAAGAGAACGAAACGGAAAATTCAATGTAATCTATTCTTATACGAATGAAAAAGGCGAGAGAAAACAAAAATGGGAAACCTATGAAACAAAAGCCGAAGCTAAAAGAAGAAAAAAAGAAATTGAATATAAAAAAGAGATGGGATCATTTGTCGTCCGTAAATGCAAAACACTGGACGAGCTTATTACAGAATATGTTGCACTTTATGGCAAAGAAAACTGGGCGCTTTCTACATATGAAGGAAATGTCTCTCTTATCAATAACTATATTCTTCCGATCATTGGTGATACGAAACTCTCAGAGATCAATACCCGTTTCATCGAAAGATATTATCAGAGTCTTTTGAAGAGACGTGCTGTTATCAATCCATTAAATAAAACAAGTAGAAATGAATTTGTATCGTCCAGTACAGTCAGGGATGTTAATAAGCTGCTTAGGAACTGTTTTGAGCAGGCAGTGAAATGGGAATTGATGGAGAAGAATCCATGCACTCATGCGACTGTACCAAAACATAAATCACAAAAAAGAGACATCTGGACAGCGGATACATTGATGTATGCGCTTAGTGTCTGTGAAGATGAACGATTAAAGCTCGCAATTAATCTATCGTTCTCATGCTCTTTACGACTTGGTGAACTGCTTGGTCTTACCTGGGATTGTGTAGATATCTCTCCTGAGGCAATTGAAGAAAACCGTGCATATGTCTTCATCAACAAAGAATCACAGCGTATAAGAAAAGAATCTTTGAATGCATTGGATGGAAAAGATGTGTTGCTGGTATTCCCGACAAATCATAAGAAGAATTCTACGGTACGCATTCTGAAAACACCGAAGACAGAAAGCAGTGTGCGTAAGATATTCTTGCCGAAGAGTGTCGCTAATATGCTGGTAGACTGGAAAGCTGAGCAGGATGAAATGAAAGAAATCCTTGGTGACGAATATATGGATTATAATCTGGTTATGGCAAGTACATTTGGTCTTCCTCTCGGAGATGGAGCAATCCGTGGCCCTTTAAAGAAACTGATCGAGGACTATAATCTCCCACCGGTTGTATTTCACAGTTTCCGTCATAGCAGTGTTACTTATAAGCTGAAATTGAATGGTGGAGACATTAAGGCGGTACAGGGTGATTCCGGTCATGCTCAGGTCAATATGGTCACGGATGTGTACTCTCATATTCTGGATGATGACCGGAGGAAAAATGCAGAGCTTTTTGAAGAAGCATTTTATGAGAAAAAGAATCTGGATCCACAGATGCATGTACAGCAGGAAAATAATAATAATGCACCTGTTGCTGATGAAGTCGATCCGGAACTTCTGGCAAAAGTATTGGCTAATCCGGAGATGCGGGCGTTGCTCAATTCACTGGCGAAAACGATGAAGTAATGAAAAATAGTGAAAAAATAGTGTAATTTTAGTGAAAAAACGATTCGCAACGATATAAGAAATAAGTATCGGAATAATAATACAAATAAAGCTTCAAATGAATCAATAAATGAATCAATAAATGAATCAATAAATGAATCTTTAAATTCAAATAGTTGGTAGCATACACGAACACAAGGCAGACAGGAATTATTTCTCGAAGCCAATGTAGATGAACAGAAAAGACTTTTAGAAGTTCTTCAATTCCGTTACAGAAAAGGTTACAGAAATTTTTAATAAATAAAATTTGCCAGTCAAAAACGCATGGACAAACCGTCTCGTATGCGTTATATTATTTGTAGACAAGAAAATATCTTGTGCTTTCGATAGGAAGTTTAATTGAATACTGTTTACCATGATCGAACGTACGAAGCATGGTGGTCATATAACAGATGTCGATGGTAATATCAAGGCATTCCCCGATTATTAGCTGGAGCAAACAATCAGCTAACTTTCAGAGCTTTACAGAGCTTGACAGAGGGGGTATTCAGAATAACTCAAATTGAATCGGAAACAGTTTTTAATAGTGTCCCATATGGGTTTACCTTACCTCAGATTGACAGAGAGTGACAATAGGTTGGAGCTCTCCTAAGGATCAAGTGCAGGTTCGATTCCTGCAGGGAACGTTTTCAAAACGAGGACAGCAGCTTTCTTTATTCAGCCACTGTCCTCGTTTTATTTTTCTATTTCTCTTTTCTTCTTACAAAAACAACTACACCTATCACCGCAATACAAGCAACGCAAAAAATCACATACGATTTTGAATATTTAAAAATTCACATATCCCTGCAGCCAGATCTCTCCTTTAAATCGTCTTCCAATCTCTGGCTCTCCCAGAACCTCTTTCTTCGGAACACAAACATCGAACTCCAGTTCATTGACATCTAGTTTCATCTGATAAAGCCGTTCTCCGGTCAATGTATTCTCCCGCTCTCTGATCGCCAGAATCTCTCCCATAATTGAATACAGATCACATTCCACACCATAAGGCATAAAGTAACTGTCCACAATGGAATATACATCCTCTGTAGCCAATCTACGAGAAACTTTTGAGTAGATATCCATATCTTCCAGAGTCAACGTTTCAATTGCTCCCTGATCTCCATTACGGGCAGCACTCAAAAGTTTCTTTCGTGTTTTTGCTTCCTCTCTTGCGAAACGCATCTGTGTCTCGCTTTTTCTTACAGGCAGCAGGATTCTCCCGGACAGAGCAAGACCGGAAAAAGTGACACCGTTTGGAGCTCCTGTCATCATACCCAGCTGACGCTCTTTCATATATTCTACGCCATTTTGCATTGTAAAAATCAGACTGATCCCCACTTTTGCATCTTCACAGATTCCTACGTACTGTTCGCGCTCGATTCGTTTTTCAATGGAAACATCTGCATATGTTGTAACACCACTTCCCTGAAAATACGGGAAATAGTATTCCATATCAAACTGGTCATGATCATCCAGTTCTCCACACAATGTAATCCCCACATCCTGACCGTATTCCTTTTGAAATTCACAGTAGTCTGCTTCTTCATTATAGGAAACGGTCATCTGATGGGTAAAGGTTTCTCTTGTCTGCTCCAATATTTCTTTTAGCTCTGCTTTTTTCTTGATGGGACCAAACCCAATTGCTTTCAAATACTGATGCATATTACTCCTTATTTTTTCGGTTCGATCACTGCATTTCCACCCATATATGGACGTAACGCTTCCGGAATCTTCACAGATCCATCTGCCTGCAGATTGTTCTCCAGGAACGCGATCAGCATTCTTGGTGGTGCAACAACTGTATTATTCAGTGTATGTGCAAAATATTTTCCGTCTGCACCTTTTACACGGATACCAAGTCTTCTGGCCTGTGCATCTCCCAGATTTGAGCAGCTTCCTACTTCAAAGTATTTCTGCTGTCTTGGAGACCATGCCTCCACATCCACAGACTTCACTTTCAGATCCGCAAGATCTCCGGAACAGCATTCCAGTGTGCGAACCGGAATATCCATAGAACGGAATAAATCCACTGTGTTCTTCCACAATTTTTCATACCAGTCCATGCTCTCTTCCGGTTTACATACAACGATCATTTCCTGTTTTTCGAACTGGTGAATACGATATACACCACGTTCCTCAATTCCGTGTGCCCCTTTTTCTTTTCTGAAGCATGGAGAATAACTTGTCAGTGTCTGTGGCAGCTGCTCTTCCGGAAGAAGTGTATCGATAAATTTACCGATCATAGAGTGCTCACTTGTTCCGATCAGATAGAGATCTTCTCCTTCAATCTTATACATCATTGCATCCATTTCTGCAAAGCTCATAACACCTGTCACAACATTGCTGCGGATCATAAACGGAGGAATACAGTAAGTAAATCCTCTGTTGATCATGAAATCTCTTGCATAGGAAATAACTGCAGAATGCAATCTCGCAATATCTCCCATCAGATAATAAAATCCGTTTCCTGCCACTTTTCTTGCACTATCCAGATCGATTCCATTGAATCTTTCCATAATTTCTGTGTGATATGGAACTTCAAAATCAGGAACAACCGGCTCACCAAAGCGCTCCAGTTCCACATTTTCACTGTCATCTTTTCCAATCGGAACAGATGGATCAATGATATTTGGAATTGTCATCATGATTTTTTTAATTTTTTCTTCTACTTCTTTTTCTTCTGCAGAAAGTGCTTCCATCTTATCTGCACTCTCTGTTACTTTTCTTTTCAGCTCTTCTGCCTCTTCTTTTTTGCCCTGAGCCATCATTGCACCAATCTGTTTTGATGTTTTGTTTTTCTCAGCTCTAAGTGCTTCTACTTCACCTTTAATTTCACGATTTTTCTGATCCAGTTCCAATACCTCATCTACCAGTGGTAACTTAGAATCCTGAAATTTGTTTTTAATATTCTGTTTTACAACTTCCGGATTTGATCTTACAAATTTGATATCTAACATAATTTTCCTCCTCATACAGTGTATATCACTGCTTCATTGCTTTTTTCAAAGACTCTCTTTCTTCTTCTCCGAGTTCCATATAGCTTTCGCCTTTTACAATTTCCTTTATATAGGTATAACACCCTTCTCGGCTGTGCATCGCATTAAACACCCAGCCATTATTATTTTCATCTAACATCGTCAGAACAAAACTGAGATTTCCTCCCATTTCCTGAAATGCATCATAACGTACAATTCCTATTTTCTGATAATGTGTTTTCATTCTTTTGTAAATTGTATCAATATCTCTTGTATTCTGTTTTACTGCGCGTTCCAGTTTTTCTACTGTTTTAAACTGCTCCAGAAATCCTTTTTCCAGAGATTTACCATCTTTTCCGCGCATAAAAATCTGATATTTTGCCTGCATACGCTTATGTTTCATTTGCAGATTGATCACAATCCCAATGAAAACCACCTGCATGATCAACAAAACAATTACCAGATACAGTAATACTTCTGTTGCCATTCTCATGTCTCCTTCTTATATCTGCGGGACACCTCTTAGCTTTGAATGGACATGATCAAGTCGAATATTCGCTCCAATTCTTCCTCTGAATAATATTCGATTTCAATTTTCCCCTTACCATTCGATTTTGGATTTACATTTACCTTTGTCCCCATGATTCCCTTCATTTTTTCTTCCAGGTTTTCATAGATAAATGTATGCTCAATTTTTTCTTTTTTTGCAGTCTTCTTGGGATTTTTCAATATTTTAATCAGCTTCTCAGTCTCCCTCACACTGAGCTTCTCATCAAATATTTTATTTGCAATTGTGTACTGTTGTTCTTCGTCTTCCAATGCAAGTAACGCTCTGGCATGTCCGGTTGAGATCATATCATCAATCACCATCTGCTGAACCTTACTGTTAAGTTTTAAAAGACGCATTGAGTTTGTCACTGCCGTTCTGCTCTTCGATACACGTTCTGCAATCTCATCCTGTTTTAGATGAAACTCTTTCAATAATCGCTTGTATGCAATTGCTTCTTCAATTGGATTCAGATTTTCTCTCTGAATATTTTCAATCAAAGAAATCTCCACAACTTCCTGCTCCGTATATTCACGAACCAGTACCGGTACTTCTTTTAATCCGGCAAGCTTTGCCGCTCTCCATCTTCTTTCTCCTGCAATGATTTCATAATAATCATTTTTCTTTTGTACCAAAAGTGGCTGAAGTACGCCAAACTGTTTGATAGAATCTGCCAGCTCAAGAAGGGCATCTTCATCAAAATCTTTTCTCGGCTGTTCACTATTTGGTTCTACCTGAGTAATCTTTACTATAGTCTCCCCGGATTTTTCCACTTTTACTTTTTCTTTTTGAGTTTTATTAGCCTGTTTTTCTGTTGTCTTCACTGTCTTGTTTGGAATCAGACTGTCTAACCCCTTTCCAAGTCCATTTCTTTTCACTGCCATTTTATTCTTCTCCTTTATTGATCACTTCTTCAGCCAATAACAAATAACTTTCTGCTCCTGAAGATTTTGGGTCATATAAATTTATTGGCATACCATAACTTGGCGCCTCTGCCAGCCGGACATTTCTTGGAATAATCGTTTTGTAGATGTTTTGATTTAAATTGTCTTTTACATTTTCTACAACCTGGAGTGAGAGGTTCGTTCTGGCATCATACATTGTGAACACAACGCCTTCTATTTCTAATTTTGAATTTAATCTCTCCTGAACAAGCTCTATTGTGTGGATCAACTGGCTTAATCCTTCCAATGCATAATACTCACACTGAATCGGGACAAGTACTGAATTTGCTGTGGTCATTGCATTGATCGTTAGCATACTCAATGCCGGTGGACAATCTATGATAATATAATCATATCTGTCCTTCACTTTTTCAACTTCATTTTTAATAATGTATTCTTTATTATCAACACCAATCAATTCAATTTCTGCTGCCGACAAATTAACATTAGACGGAAGTACATCCAGGTTTTCATAGACTTCTTTGCAAATACATTCTTCAATCCCAATATTCCCAATAATTAAATCATATACTGTATTTTCAACTTCATCTTTATTTACACTCAGTCCACTTGTCATATTTCCCTGTGGATCCATATCAAGTGCCAGAACTTTTTGTCCAAGACTTGCAAGTGAAGCTGATAAATTGATAGCTGTTGTAGTTTTACCTACTCCACCTTTTTGATTTGCAATCGCTATAATTCTTCCCATATTCGTACTCCTTTCATTGAACACGTTCTTATTATATCACCTTTTACTTTTATTATCTATACAATGTTTCACGTGAAACATTGTGATTTTTATGAAATGTTACTGTTTACACTAGATATTTCGTATTCAATACTTTCTCTCTACTTTTTAAAATGTTTCACGTGAAACATTTTTGACTATAATTCTTATAATCATTTTGTGATTCAGCATACATCTACCGTTCCATTTATTTTTGTGCCAAGTTTGTCCAAATATTTGTTTCCGGCACAATTTCTTCTTCATTTCCCGCATAGACCTAATTCAGCTTTTCCTCTCCTCTATTAAATTTAAACTATTTCTCAGTGTATCATAAAAACTACTTTTCAGATAGATTTTTCATTAATCCAAAATGTTTCACGTGAAACATTGGCTGTTTACTGTTTGTCTCACAGAATTTTTCAAATTTTCTTTATTTGACACCTCTCCTGTAGTATAATAAGAAAGTATAAATGGAATTATAAAGGAGGGTATCATTTTGAACTGGAAGAAAAATTTGAAAACTTGTACGATCCTGACAGGATTAACCGTTGCTTCTATGCATATCGTTAATCGTTTCGTTTACTATATGTCTACAATAGATGAAATGCTGTCTGACAAAAATGCAGAATATTATGACTGGCGTTTTGGACGCATTTGCTACCACAAAACAGGAAGTGGATCTCCTCTTCTCTTGATCCATGATCTAAACGTCTGCAGTTCTTCCTATGAATGGAACCAGATTGTAGATCAATTATCTAAAACAAATACTGTATACACAATTGATTTATTAGGCTGTGGACGCTCGGACAAACCCTATTTGACCTATACAAATTATCTTTATGTCCAGTTAATCACTGATTTTATTAAACATATCATTGGTGAAAAAACTGATATTATCGCAATGGGGGAATCCGGTTCTTTTGTCTTAATGGCATGTGCTAATGATCACTCAATTATTGACAAAGTTCTTTTAATTAATCCTGGTGATTTGATTGAACTTTCAAAAATACCGACAAAGCGTACAAAGTTAAAACAGCATTGTATTAACATGCCTGTTGTAGGAACATTTCTTTACAATTTACGCTTTAATAAACGAACCATCGAAAAAGATTTACACTTAAATGGATACTATGATTTCAAGAAAATTGATACAAATACAGTAAAGACCTTTTTTGAAGCTGCACATACAGACAATACTGCCGGAAAATATCTGTATTCCAGCATCAAATCTCGCTTTACAAATGCAAATGTGATGTATTCTTTAAATCGAATTAACAACAGCGTGTTTATTATTGTAGGGAATGCAAATCCAGAATATGCACTAATTGCAAACCAATATCAAAATTATATGCCTTCTATTGAAATTCAAGAAATTGATCATACCAAACGTTTTCCACATCTGGAAGACCCTGAAACGTTTTTAGAACAGGTTGAAATTTTATTTGATATCAACAACGGAGAAGAGTTATCCACAAAATAATGTGGATAACTCTTCTTTTTTGGTGGATAAACTGTGAATAACGTAAAAAAAGGATGTAAACTTTTAAATTGTTGTACAATTAAAATACTTTACATCCTTTTTGTTTACTTCTTGATTTTTAAAGAATAATTTTTTTATTTCTCTCTTATTTTATGACAGTGGTTCTTTTGCTGGAAGTCCTGCTTTTCTCGGGTATTTTTTTCGTGTCTCAGAAATCTTTTTTATTTTCACAAAAGAACGTCCAATCTCTGTATCCGGCAGCTGAAACTTTACTGTTTTCTCAATTTTTCCACCAAGAAGAGACACTGCTTTTTCCGATTGTTTCAATTCGTCTTCAACAGTTCCTGATTTATAGGATACGAACATCCCGCCTACTCGTATATATGGGATGCAGTATTCACTCAAGGTTGACAGATTTGCCACTGCACGGGACACACACAGGTCAAATTGTTCTCTGTATGCTGTCTGCTTTGCAAAATCTTCTGCTCTTCCATGAAGCGTTTCCACATCTTCGAGCCCTAATTTTTCTACTACGGCATCTAAAAAATTAATTCTTTTTTTCAGAGAATCCAACAATACGACTTTCAGATGAGGAAAGGCAATCTTTAACGGCAGTCCCGGAAATCCCGCGCCGGTTCCGATGTCAATCACAGAATTTACCTGATTCATATCCACTGTTTTTACAATTGCAAGGCTGTCCACAAAATGTTTCTCATTTACTTCATCATACTCGGTGATCCCTGTCAGGTTCATCACCTTATTCCACTCCACCAGAAGCTCATAATACTGATGAAACTGCTCTTTCTGGCGTTCTGTCAGCCGGATATCCAGCTGGCTTAATTGCTGTTCAAATTTATTTTCCATACACTCTCCTGTTCTCTCATCTGCTCTCCAGATACACCAGCAGAACCGAAATATCTGCCGGAGATACCCCGGATATCCGGGATGCCTGCCCGATGGATGCCGGTCGGATCTGCGACAATTTCTGCTTTGCCTCTAATCGCAGACTCTGTACCTCTTCATAATTAATATCTGCAGGAATCCGCTTTTTCTCCAGTTTTTTAAACTGCTCTACCTGCTTTTTCTGCCGTTTGATATAACCTTCATACTTAATGTTAATATTCACCTGCTCTGCAACGTCGTATTTAAGCTCTGGACGCATTTTATCCACTGAGGCAAGGATTTCATAGCTAAGCTCCGGACGACGGATCAGATCAGCCAGAGACGCGCCTGAAACAAGCGGTGTACTTCCGCAGGACTCCAGAAGCTCCTGTACTTCTTTGGTCGTTCCCACATGCACACTTTCCACACGCTCGATCTCTTTTTGAATCTGCTCTTCTTTTTTCAGCAGGTTCTGATAGCGCTCCTCCTCGATCAGCCCGACTTCATATCCGATCTTTGTCAGTCTGAGATCTGCATTATCCTGTCTTAAAAGCAGACGGTATTCTGCTCTGGAAGTCATCATTCGATACGGCTCATGACTCTCTTTTGTGACCAGATCATCAATCAGAACTCCGATATATCCCTCGGAACGGTCAATGATGATCCCTTCCTTGCCCTGCAGCTTTCTCGCCGCATTAATACCCGCTACAAGCCCCTGCGCTGCTGCCTCCTCATACCCGGAGCTTCCGTTAAACTGCCCGCCGCTGAACAGCCCTTCGACATTTTTAAACTCCAGTGTACTCTTTAACTGTCTCGCATCAATACAATCATATTCGATGGCATACGCATTTCTTACAATTTTCGCATGTTCAAGCCCCGGCACGCTGCGGTACATCGCATACTGAACATCTTCCGGAAGAGAGCTTGACATCCCTCCCACATACATTTCGTTGGTGTCCAGTCCTTCCGGCTCAATAAACACCTGGTGCCGGTTCTTATCTGCAAATTTTACCACCTTGTCCTCGATCGACGGACAATATCTCGGTCCTGTTCCCTCGATCATTCCTGAAAACAACGGAGAACGGTCCAGATTTTCTCTGATAATTTCATGGGTCTTTTCATTCGTATAAGTCAGCCAGCAGGAAACCTGATCGATCTGGATGTCCTCAGGGTCTGTCGTAAAGGAAAACGGTACGATCCGCTCGTCTCCTTTCTGCTCTTCCATTTTGCTGAAATCAATACTTCTCTTGTCAATACGCGCCGGCGTTCCTGTCTTAAACCGATACATTTCGATTCCAAGTTCTTTCAGACTGTCTGTCAGATAATTTGCCGGCTGCAGTCCGTTTGGCCCGGTCTGCATGCTGACGTCTCCGTAAATACATCTCGCCTTTAAATAGGTTCCGGTGCACAATACGACCGCTCTGCAGCGATATGTGGCACCGGAATAAGTTCTGACTCCTGTAATGATTTTTTTTCCGTCAGCCCCATCCTCAGCAAGAATCTCTGTCACTTCCATCTGCTTGATTTCCAGATTCTCCTGATCCTCAAGCACCTTTCGCATCGTTTTACTGTAATTTGCCTTGTCCGCCTGCGCACGCAGAGAGTGCACAGCCGGTCCTTTTGAACTGTTCAGCATCTTAGACTGGATAAAAGTCCGGTCGATCACCTTTCCCATCTCACCGCCCAACGCGTCCACTTCTTTGACAAGGTGTCCTTTGGAACTGCCCCCGATATTCGGATTACACGGCATCAGCGCAATACTGTCCACACTTACTGTAAACATCAGTGTCTGAAATCCCATCCTCGCACACGCAAGCGCTGCTTCACATCCGGCATGCCCTGCTCCTACGATCACCACATCATATTCATCTTTATTTTCCCATACAGAATTTGCTGAATATTTCATTGACCAAATCTTCTCCTATCGTTTCTCCTGTAATACTTCCGAGTGATTCATATGCATCCATCAGATCGATGGAATAAAAATCCTCCGGCATCTCATTTTCAATACTTTCAATCACTTTATGCAGACTTTCTCTCGCAGACTGAAGTGCTGCTTTCTGTCTGATATTTGTAATGTATATTTCATCATTAAAGGACAGACTGCCCTTTAAAAACATTTTTTCCAGTGTCTTTTCCAACTCCTGGATTCCCAGTTCTTCCTTTGCTGATATCTCGATCATCGGAATCTCTCGTCCCAGAAGCTGTTCTGCCAGCATCTCTTTCGACACGACAGTCTCCAGATCAGTTTTATTTAACAGGATAATCGCCTTTTTATCAAGTACCAGATTCAGGATTTTCTGGTCGTTTTCATCCAATGACCGCGACGCATCCACCACATAGATAACCAGATCAGCACTCTTTGCATACTCTTTTGCTTTTTCTACACCCATTTTTTCAATCACATCTTCCGTATCCCGGATTCCTGCCGTATCAATGATATTCAGGCTAAGCCCCTGCAGATGGATCTGTTCTTCCAAAACGTCTCTGGTCGTCCCTTCAATGTCTGTCACAATGGCTCTCTCTCTTCCGGAAAGCACATTCAACAAAGAGGATTTTCCTGCATTCGGTTTTCCGACGATCACGGTCTGGATTCCCTCTTTTAAAATCCTGCCGTCATCTGATGACCGGATGAGATCCTCCAGTTCTCTTAAAATCCCTTCTGTCACTGTCTGCAGCGTCTCTCCATATCCATCCACACTGATATGCTCCGGATCATCCAGCGCTGTTTCAATAAATGCCGTGTGATACAAGATCTCCTTGCGCATCTCTTCAATTTTTCGCTTTACACTTCCTTTGAGCTGACTCATGGAGCTTCTCAGCGCATACTCATTCTGAGATGTGATTACATCGATCACCGCCTCTGCCTGGGAAAGATCCATCTTTCCATTCAAAAATGCGCGCTTGGTAAATTCTCCCGGTTCTGCCGGTCTGGCCCCGTTTTTGATCACAGTTTCCAGAACCTTTCTCACCACAAATGTTCCTCCATGGCAGTTGATCTCCACGGTATCTTCTCCCGTAAAAGTTCTCGGTGCTCTCATCACACTGACCAGAACTTCATCTATCGTCTCTTCCCTATCTTTGATAAATCCATAGTGTATCGTATGGCTCTCTGCCTGAGATAACTGTTCTTTTCCCTTATAAATTCTGTCAATAATTGCAAATGCTTCCTCTCCGCTGATACGAACAATTCCAATTCCTGAATTGGTCATACCTGTAGAAATGGCAGCAATCGTATCCTTTTTCATCTTCCACCTCTTGGAAATTCTATTTGTCTGATAAAAAAGGACGTTGTTACGCTTCACGAAAGCCTCCGTGAAGCGTAAAACGTCCTCTTTCGCTTCATTTTATACTATCTTTTTAATGTCACAACTACTTTTCTGTAAGGCTCTTCTCCCTCACTGTGTGTTGTCACATGCGGATCTGACTGAAGTGCAGCATGAATGATTCTTCTCTCATATGGATTCATTGGCTCCAGAGAAACTGCCCTTCTCGTTCTTTTCACTTTGAACGCAATGTTCTTTGCAAGATGTCTTAATGTCTCTTCTCTTCTTGCTCTGTAGTTTTCTGTATCAAGTTTAACTCTCACATATCCGTCCTGATGTTTATTGGCAACACGATTTGCAAGATACTGAAGCGCATCCAGAGTCTGCCCTCTTTTTCCGATCAGAATTCCCATATTGCTGCCCTTCATCTCAACACTGAGAGCACCTTCAGAATCCACTTCAGAAACAATTTCCACATCCATGTCCATTGCTTTTAAGGTGTCATTCAGGAAAGCTTCCACAGCTTTGATTGCTTCATCAGAAACTTCTGCCAGCTCTGTAGCTTTCTTTCTTGCCGGCTCCTCTTCTGCTTTTTCTTCCTGCTTTTCCTGTACAGGCTCTGATACCTGCTCTTTTACAACACTTGGTTTTACTTCTTCAACCGGTATTGTCTCTTCTTTCACTTCTGCCACAGGTTCCGGTTTTCTGCGGGCTTCGATCACTGCCTGCTTCATTCCGATTCCAAGAAAACCTGAGCTGCCTTTTTCAATGACTTCATATTCCAGTCTGTCACTGGTAACTCCCAGCTGGATCAATGCCTCTGTGATTGCATCATCCACTGTTTTTGCTGATACTCTGATACTACCGTCCATCGTGAATCCTTCCTTTCCCCGACTCTCTATTTCTCGCTCTCTTCCGTTTTATCTTTGGCATTCTGTCCACTGTTATAACGGCTTACCATATTTGCCTTTGATGCGAGACTTCCCGGCTTGGCATTTTTGATATTCTCTTTTGCCTGCTGGATCTTTTCTTCTTTTTCTTTGCTGGAAACACTTGTCTTCTGTTCTGTTACATTTCGAGTGCTCTTTGTTGCCATCCGGTTGATTTCTTTTGCCGGAGCACCTTTTTTCTCACGTTTCTTCGCCGCTTTTTTGCGCTGCTCTTCGATCATCTCTTCTACTGATTTCTTGCTCAGATATTTATTGATCGCCATCTGCTGTACACATCTTACGATCGCACTGATCGCCCAGTACAGACCAAGACCTGCCGGCAGTGTAAATCCCATAAATACAGAGAACAACGGCATAATATAGTTCATAGAATTCATGGATCTTGCCATCGGATTGTCCGGATCGATCGTCGTTGTCTGTTGCTGTTGCATCAGTTTTACACTGATAAACTGTGTCAGACCTGCCATGATCGGAATGATCACTGCCAGAATGATTCCAACAATTGAAAAATCCTTCAAAGCATCCATCAGCATTGTCAGCGGCTGCTCACCAATGTTAATGCCAAGGAATGTATTCAAATGTCCCATCGTTGCAGTTGTCTTATCTACAACTGTCTCAAGAGACGGCATCTTGTCCACCAGGGTATTCCATGTGGAGTCCTGGAATTTATATAACACCCTCACCAGAATATTCGGGTCTGTATAATCATATGCATTTGCAGGCATATACACCGGAGCTGCATTTCCGATCTTTTCCAGAATCTTCTGGTATCCGTCTGTCGCCATGATCTGATTAACAACCGGCATATAAATCTCTTTAATACCATTTACATATCTCGGTACTTCCTGAATAACAGGATACAATGCGAACAAAATCGGAAGCTGGATCACCATCGGCAGACATCCGCCTGTCGGAGAACTTCCGTATTTTTCGTAGATCAGCTGCTGCTCTTCCTGCATCTTGAGCATGGATGCCTGATCTCTTTTTCCTGCATATTTTTTCTGCAGTTTTTGAATTTCCGGCATCATCACAGACTGCATTTTTGAAAATTTCTGCTGTTTGATCGTCAGCGGGATCATCAATGTATAAATAATAATTGTAAACAGAATAATACATATTCCGATATTCTGAATTCCAAATAAATTCAGAAAATTATAGATTGCATCCATGAGCTTACCAAACACCCATGCAATCTGTCCGACAATCGGCCAGTCTGCCGCTGTCGCAGCGATTAAACCAAATTCCATCTTTTATCCTCCTTAAGGTACCGGATCATATCCGCCTTTTGCAAATGGATTGCACCGCAGAATCCTCCAGACGGTCAGGGCAAGTCCCTTAACTGCACCGTATTTTTCAATTGCCTCAATCCCATACTGGGAGCAGGTCGGCGTATAAATACAGTGATACGTCGTCTTCAAACCGGATAAATACTTCTGATAAAACCGTATCATCCCTATCAAAATCTTCTTCATCTGCGTCACTTCCTTTGAAATCATGCATATATATTATGAAGTTTTCCCAGGTGGATGAGCGCGCTTTCTATATCATGATAACTTCTCTCTTTTGCGCCTGCTCTTGCAATCACTACTAAGTCAAATCCACATTGGAAATGTTCTTCTTGAAGTCGATAGCTCTCTCGAATAAGCCTTGTAAGATGATGTCTCACAACGCTGTTTCCTACTTTTTTACTGACTGAAATCCCCAAACGATTTTTGTCCATCCCATTTTCTCTGATATACAGTACCAGATATCGGTTGGCATAGGATTTCCCATTTTTATATACGACTTGAAAATCTTTATTTTTCTTTAAAGATTCGGAAAATTTCATCGATAACCTCTTTTTAGCAGCTCTTTCCCCTGGAAATACTGCACTTTTTTATAGAAGAAAAGGCCACATATATGCGGCCTAAGCTGATAACTGTTTTCTTCCTTTTGCTCTTCTGGCAGCTAAAACTTTTCTTCCGCCTGGTGTGCTCATTCTTGCTCTGAATCCGTGAACTTTTGCTCTGGATCTTTTCTTTGGCTGAAATGTCATTTTCATTGGTACATACACCTCCTTGTGGTTGATATACTTATTATAAAGTATTTACAATATTTGCCTCTTTTTTTCGTATCTCTACTATATATAGTGTTTATATAGTACTACTGCTGATAAACAGAAAGACACTGCTCTTAATTATATGCAAAAAAGCCCATAAAGTCAAGCATTAGCAGCGAAAATACTAAAATATAGTTTTTCACATATTTTTTTAGAAATTTTTTTATTACCGCTTTTTTTCACACCTGTTCCTTTTATTTTTTTAGTTATCCAAATCTTTTCCACAGAATTATCTACATTTCTGTTTCTTCGCTCATTTCTTTTCCCATATTCTCAAACGCCTTATATTTCCTGAGATTTTCACTTTTTTGTTTCATTTACAAATTTCCCTGATTTTCACCAAATTTCGAGTTTCCACATTATCTACATTTTTCTTACCCACAGTAAGAGGATTTATCCACAGTTATTCACATTTTGTGGATAACTTTATCCAAATTTGTGGATAAACCAGCAAAACAGTGTAGAAAACCACTGGATATTGTGTAGATAGCCTGTAGAAAAATTTTTATTTCTCTTTAAGTTTCCCTTTTTATCGGCGTTGATAGTGTTTAAAAAGTTTTCCACATTATCAACAAAGTTTTCCACCTATCAAATTGTTTCCTGTTATTTTTACATTGCTTCTATTTTCATTTTGATGTAGAATGTAGTTGAGATACTCTGCTTATCTCTCATTTTATATTAATTAGGAGTTTACCATTGATGAACATTGTAGAAGAAAACTGGGAGCAGATTTTGAATAAGATGAAACTAGAATATTGCTCATCCAATATTTCGTACAATACGTGGATCGCACCACTTACCGTTTACGAAGTAACCGATGACACCGTCTATATTCTTGTAAAATTACGTGCCAGCCTGGAGCACATTGAAGAAAAATACCTGCTTCCTTTTAAAGTATGTATTGCAGAAGTCACAGGATACGAATATGAAGTCTCTTTCGTGACTGACGATCATGTTGTCATCCAGGAAAAAAAAGATACGGCAGTAAAAAAACAGCAGTCAAATGCGATTTTCGAACAGGCCAACCTGAATCCAAAATACACATTTGATACTTTTGTTGTAGGAAGCAATAACAATTTTGCTCATGCTGCATCCCTTGCTGTTGCGGATTCTCCGGGTGAGATTTACAATCCTCTCTTCCTCTACGGAGGTGTAGGACTTGGAAAAACCCACCTGATGCACTCCATTGCTCATTTTATTCTGGAAAAGGATCCGACGAAAAAAGTCCTCTATGTAACCAGTGAGACTTTTACGAATGAACTAATCGATGCTTTGAAAATAGGTAAAAACGGAAATGAACTTGCGATGACGACATTCCGTGAAAAATACAGAAATAATGATGTTCTGCTCATTGACGATATCCAGTTTATCATCGGAAAAGAAAGTACACAGGAAGAATTTTTCCATACATTCAACCATCTTCATGTTTCCGGAAAGCAGATCATCATCTCCAGTGATAAACCTCCAAAAGATATCGAGACTCTGGAGGCACGTCTGCGTACCCGGTTTGAATGGGGACTGATCGCGGACATCTCCTCTCCGGACTATGAGACCAGAATGGCCATTCTCCGGAAAAAAGAAGAACTGGACGGACTGGAGAGATACCACATTCCGGATGAGGTCATGCAGTATATTGCCAATAATATTACATCCAACATCCGTGAACTGGAAGGCTCTTTGAACAAACTCATCGCGCTTGCCAACCTGGAGAACAAGCCGATCGATATTCCTCTGGCTGCAGAAGCCTTAAAAGATATGATTTCTCCGAATAATACACGGGAAATTACACCTGAGCTCATTATCGAGGTCGTTTCTGACCACTTTAATGTACCTGCTGCCGAGTTAAAAGGTAAAAAACGAAACGCTGAGATTGTTCTGCCTCGTCAGATTGTTATGTATCTCTGCCGTAAAATGACCGATACCCCGTTAAAGACCATCGGTCTGATTCTTGGCGGCAAAGATCATGCCTCCGTCAGCCATGGTGTCAAGAAGATTGAACATGATGTAAAGACGGATGAGGCTTTGAACAATACCGTTAACATCATTAAGAAGAAACTGAACCCCATTTAATTTGGAGTTTATACAGAACTATTATGAATCTAAACGTTTATTTTCTGAGGGTTTTTTGACCCTCAGATTCTTTCCGTTTAAGTGTGGATAATTCTGTGGAAATGCTGTGGATTATAGTGTTAATAAAATAATTTCTCAAGGAGGCAGTAAAAGTTATACAAACACCGTCCCCTTGTTTTCCATACTGTTTCTACAGACTTATGAAAGTGGACAACCCCTTGATTTATAAGGCTTTGAAGCATTTATCAACATATCCACACCCCCTACGGCGGCTAAGGCGGAAAACTTTTATATTTCTCTTTATAAGATTCGACTGCTGAAAGTTTTCCACCACAAATCATATTTCATAAATTCGAAAGGAGATTATCAACAGATGAGAATCGTATGTACGAAATCCAATCTTGTAAAAGGAGTCAGTATTGTTTCTAAAGCTGTTCCTTCTAAAACAACAATGCCTATCTTAGAATGTATTTTAGTTGACGCATCGACAGATGTTATTAAGTTGACAGCAAATGATATGGAACTTGGAATTGAAACCCGAATTGAAGGTGATATTTTAGAAAGAGGTATCATCGCATTAAATGCTAAGATTTTTTCGGAAATTGTAAGAAAGCTTCCGGACAGTGATGTTGTAATCGAAACAACATCTGACAATCAGACTCTGATCACCTGTGAAAAAGCAAAATTCAATATTGCAGCACAGTCCGGAGAAGATTTTTCATACCTTCCTGTAATAGAGAAAGAAGATTACATTACTGTCTCAGAATTCACATTAAAAGAAGTGATTCGTCAGACAATTTTCTCCATCGCAGATAATGATACAAATAAGATGATGACGGGTGAATTGTTTGAAATTGAAGGCAACATACTGAAAGTTGTCTCACTAGATGGTCACAGAATCTCAATTCGTAAGATAGAATTAAAAGAAAATTACGCTCAGAAGAAGGTCATTGTCCCTGGAAAAACGCTTCAGGAAATCAGCAAGATCATTGGTGGAGAGGCGGAAGCACTGGTTGATATTTCTTTCACAAAGAATCATATCGTATTTGAATTTGACAAAACAGTTGTTGTATCTCGTTTGATCGAAGGAGAATATTTTAAAATCGATCAGATGTTATCCAGTGACTATGAAACAAAAGTCAGAATCCATAAAAAAGAACTTCTAGACTGTATTGACCGTGCCACCCTGCTTATCAAAGAGGGAGACAAAAAACCGATCATTATCGATATCAAAGACGGAACGATGGAATTAAAGATCAAATCCCAGATCGGTTCTATGGATGAAACTATTTTTATTACCAAAGAAGGAAAAGACTTGCTCATTGGATTTAACCCGAAATTCCTGATTGATGCTCTTCGTGTCATTGACGATGAGGAAGTGGATCTGTATTTTATGAACGCGAAAGCTCCGTGTTTCATCAAAGATGAGAATCAGAGCTATATTTATCTGATCCTTCCGGTAAATTTTAACGCAGTTGCGTAGAAAGTAGAGTGCATATGGAAACAATTAAATTAAGAGAAACAGATGAGTTTATTAAGCTTGGTCAGGCATTAAAGGCAGCAGGACTGGTAGAATCAGGAGTCGAAGCCAAGGAAGTTATTCAGGATGGAATGGTCACGGTAAACGGAGAGGTTGACACAAGAAGAGGCAGAAAATTATATCCGGGAGATACTGCTTCATTTGACGGACAGGAAATAAAAATTGAAAAATAACGAAAAAACGTGTAAAATAGTTACATATTGATGGAGAAATTATGGTTATCAAATCTTTAAAGCTCAAAAATTACAGGAATTATGAATTACTGGATATGACATTTGATTCAAAGACAAATATCCTGTATGGAGACAATGCCCAGGGAAAGACCAATATCCTTGAGGCATTGTATTTGTCGGGTACGACAAAATCCCACAGAGGGACAAAAGACAGAGATTTGATACAGTTCGGCAGAGAGGAATCACATCTGGAGACGATCGTAGAGAAAAAGGGGATGGAATTCCAGATTGATATGCATCTCAAAAAGAACAGTCCAAAAGGAATCGCAATCAATAAAATTCCAATTCGAAAAGCAAGTGAGTTGTTTGGAATTGTACATTTTGTCTTTTTTTCTCCGGAGGACCTCAATATTATCAAAGACGGACCTGCCGGCAGAAGAAGATTTATCGATCTGGAGTTATCTCAGATCGACAAAGTATATCTGAGCAATTTATCAAATTATAATCGAATCATCAATCAGAGAAATTCTCTGTTAAAAGAGCTTTATCATCAGGATCACTTAATGGATACGCTGGATATCTGGGATATGCAGCTTGCTGAGTATGGGACAAAAGTGATCGAGAGCCGAAAACAATTTATCAGGCAGGTCAATCAGATCATTGCCGACATACATTACAGGCTGACAGGCGGGAGAGAGCGGATTGAACTGTCTTATGAGAGCAGTCTTGGAAGTCTTTCTCTGGAGCAGGCTTTGAAAAAAAACCGGGAGAGAGACATTCGGATGAAAAGCACTTCTGTCGGTCCGCACAGGGATGATTTGTGCTTTTTATCAGGTGATCTGGATATTCGCAAATTCGGCTCACAGGGGCAGCAGAGGACAGCAGCACTGTCGTTAAAGCTGTCTGAGATCGAACTGGTGAAAGAAGTGATCAAAGATACACCGATTTTATTATTGGACGATGTATTGTCTGAACTGGACAAGCACAGGCAAAACTATTTATTAGACAGTATTCATGATATACAGACCGTGATTACATGTACTGGGCTGGATGAGTTTGTGAATCATCGATTTTCTATAAATAAAATTTTCCGTGTAAGCAGCGGAAGTGTGACAAAAGAAAACTAGGAGGTTTTTAAATGGGTGCAACAGGTACTGAATTTGATGCAGAATATGGAGCAGACCAGATCCAAATATTAGAGGGACTGGAAGCAGTAAGAAAAAGACCGGGAATGTATATTGGAAGCACTTCTGCAAGAGGACTTCATCATCTGGTATATGAGATTGTAGACAATGCGGTAGATGAGGCATTGGCTGGATATTGTGATACGATTAATGTGAGTATCAATCCGGACAATTCTGTGACGGTCGTTGACAACGGACGAGGAATCCCGGTTGGATTAAACCACAAGGCAGGGATTCCTGCGGTAGAGGTTGTATTTACGATTCTTCACGCCGGCGGAAAATTCGGCGGAGGAGGATACAAAGTATCCGGAGGTCTGCACGGAGTAGGTGCGTCCGTTGTAAACGCACTCTCTGTATGGCTTGAAGTTGAGATCTACAACGAAGGAAAAATTTACAAACAGCGATATGAACGCGGAAAGACGATGTATTCGTTAAAAGTAGTCGGTGAATGTGATCCGGATAAAACCGGAACAAAAGTTACATTTCTTCCGGATGGCGAGATCTTTGAAGAGACTGTATTTGAATACGATGTATTAAAGCAGAGACTGCGTGAGATGGCATTTCTCACAAAAGGGCTGAAGATTATTCTGCAGGATCTTCGTGAAGAAGAAATCAGAGAGCATACATTTCATTACGAGGGTGGAATCAAAGAGTTTGTCACTTATCTGAACAAAAGCAAGACACCTTTGTATGACCAGATCATTTATTGTGAAGGCGAAAAAGACGGAGTAGTTGTCGAGATGGCCATGCAGCATAACGACTCCTACAGTGACAATACGTATGGATTTGTAAACAATATTACAACTCCGGAAGGGGGAACTCATATTGAGGGATTCAGAAAGGCATTGACGAAGACCTTTAATGAGTATGCCAGAAAGAATAAACTGCTCAAGGACAATGAGCCGAATCTGTCAGGTGATGACATTCGTGAAGGTCTGACAGCGATTGTCAGTGTTAAGATCGGAGAGCCGCAGTTTGAGGGTCAGACCAAGCAGAAGCTCGGAAACAGTGAAGCGCGTGGAGCAGTGGACAACATTGTCAGCACTCAGCTTGAGATTTTCCTGGAGCAGAATCCGTCTGTCGCAAAACAGACAGTAGAGAAATCTCTGATGGCACAAAGAGCAAGAGAAGCAGCAAGAAAGGCCAGAGATCTGACCAGAAGAAAATCAGCTCTGGAGGGGATGTCCCTGCCTGGAAAACTGGCGGATTGTTCAGACAAAAATCCGGAAAACTGTGAGATCTACATCGTCGAGGGAGATTCAGCGGGTGGTTCTGCAAAGACAGCGAGACAGCGTGCGACACAGGCGATCCTTCCACTGAGAGGAAAAATCCTGAATGTAGAAAAAGCAAGGCTGGATAAGATTTACGCCAATGCGGAGATCAAGGCTATGATCACGGCGTTTGGAACAGGAATTCATGAGGATTTTGATATTTCCAAGCTGCGGTATCATAAGATTATTATCATGACTGATGCCGATGTGGATGGTGCGCATATCAGCACCCTGCTTCTGACATTTTTATATCGTTTTATGCCGGATCTGATCAGAGAAGGCTATGTGTATCTGGCACAGCCGCCGCTGTATAAGCTGGAAAAAAATAAAAAAGTCTGGTATGCATACAGTGATGAGGAATTAAATGAGATTCTTACAGAAGTAGGACGTGACAGCAATAATAAGATTCAGCGTTATAAAGGTCTTGGTGAAATGGATGCGGATCAGCTCTGGGAGACAACAATGGATCCGGAGCATCGTGTACTTTTGAGGGTGACTATGGATGACGAGACATCTTCCGAACTGGATCTGACATTTACTACACTGATGGGAGACAAGGTAGAACCAAGACGAGAGTTCATTGAAGAAAATGCCAGATTTGTTAAAAATCTGGATATATAGAATTGCAATACACTTAAAAAACAAGGAGAAGGAACATGGAAGATAATATTTTTGATAAAGTCCATGAAGTTGACCTGAAAAAGACAATGGAGACTTCCTATATCGACTATGCGATGAGCGTTATCGCATCCCGTGCCCTGCCGGATGTCAGAGACGGATTAAAGCCGGTACAGAGAAGAATCCTGTATTCAATGATCGAGCTGAATAATGGACCTGACAAGCCGCATCGTAAATGTGCGCGTATTGTTGGTGATACAATGGGTAAATATCATCCTCATGGCGACAGCTCTATTTATGGAGCACTGGTAAATCTGGCACAGGAATGGTCTACGAGATATCCTCTGGTTGACGGACACGGGAACTTTGGGTCTGTAGACGGTGATGGCGCTGCTGCCATGCGATATACAGAGGCACGTCTGAGCAAGATTTCCATGGAGATGACTGCTGACATCAATAAAAATACCGTAGATTTTGCACCGAACTTTGACGAGACAGAGAAAGAACCGACAGTTCTTCCGGCCAGATTCCCGAATCTTCTGGTAAACGGAACATCCGGTATTGCAGTCGGAATGGCAACGAACATTCCGCCGCATAACCTGCGTGAAATCATTGGCGCGGTCGTGAAGATCATTGACGACCAGATCGATGAAAACGGAGAGACAAGTATTGATGATATTTTAAAGATCGTCAAAGGACCGGATTTTCCAACCGGAGCAGAGATTCTCGGAACAAGAGGAATTGAAGAAGCATACCGCACAGGACGCGGTAAGATCCGTGTGCGTGCGATTACCAATATTGAACCAATGGCAAACGGTAAGAACAGGATTATCGTAACGGAGCTGCCATACATGGTAAATAAAGCCCGACTGATCGAGAAGATCGCAGAGTTGGTACGTGATAAAAAGGTAGATGGGATCACCGATTTAAGCGATCAGTCCAGCCGTGAGGGAATGCGCATCTGTATCGAATTGAGAAGAGATGTCAATCCGAATGTAATTTTAAACCAGCTTTATAAACATACACAGCTGCAGGATACCTTCGGTGTGATCATGCTGGCTTTAGTCAACAATGAGCCAAAAGTCATGAATATCCTGGATATGCTGAAGCATTATCTGAAGCACCAGGAAGAGGTTGTGACGAGAAGAACACAGTATGAGCTGAACAGAGCAGAAGAGCGTGCTCATATTTTACAGGGATTACTGATTGCACTGGATAACATTGATGAGGTAATCCGGATTATCCGCGGATCTAAGAATGTTCAGACTGCGAAGGAAGAGTTGATGGCCAGATTTGACCTGACAGAAGTACAGGCAAGTGCGATCGTAGATATGCGTCTGCGTGCACTGACAGGTCTGGAGCGTGAGAAGCTGGAAGCAGAGTACGAAGAACTGATGAAGAAGATCGGGGAATTAAAAGCGATTCTTGCGGACAGAAAACTGCTTCTTGGTGTGATCAAAAAGGAGATTCTTGTCATTTCCGAAAAATATGGAGATGAGAGAAGAACATCCATCGGATTTGATGAGTTTGATATTTCCATGGAAGATCTGATCCCAAGAGAAAATGTGGTGATCACCATGACAAAAATGGGATACATTAAGAGAATGTCCATGGATACATTCAAGAGTCAGAACCGAGGCGGAAAAGGAATCAAAGGAATGCAGATCCTGGATGATGACTATATCAAGGAACTGTTTATTACGACAACACATCACTATATCATGTTCTTTACAAATACAGGACGTGTGTACCGTCTGAAAGGCTATGAGATTCCGGAAGCAAGCAGAACTGCGCGCGGTACTGCAATCATCAATCTGCTGCAGCTGATGCCGGATGAGAAGATCACAGCAATGATTCCAATCCGGGAGTACGAGGATGGACAGTATCTGTTGATGGCAACAGAAAAAGGTCTTGTGAAAAAGACTCCGATTAAAGATTATGCAAATGTCAGAAAGACCGGACTGGCTGCGATCGTTCTCAGAGAAGATGATAAACTGATCGAAGTGAAGATTACAGATGATGAACAGGATGTGATCCTGGTTACAAAATACGGTATGTGTATCCGGTTTAGTGAGAAGGATGTGCGTCCGACAGGCCGTGTTTCTATGGGAGTGCGTGGCATGAACCTTGGAGATCATGATGAAGTAATCGGAATGCAGATCAGCGATCAAGGAAAATATCTGCTCATTGCATCTGAAAAAGGTATGGGCAAACTGACAGATATGGATGAATTTACAAGACAGAACCGTGGAGGAAAAGGTGTAAAATGCTATAAGATCACGGAAAAAACAGGCGATGTGGTTGGTATGAAGGCGGTCGATGAAGACAGCGAGATCATGATGATCAATACGGAAGGAATCGTGATCCGTATGAAGTGTTCCGACATTTCTGTATACGGACGAATCACATCCGGTGTAAAACTGATCAATCTGCCTGAGAATGAAAAAGTTGCAAGTATCGCAAAAGTAAGAAAAGCATCTGCAGAGATCGATGGAGAAGAAATCGAAATTTCTGAGGATGAGGAAGAGACAGACGTTCCAATAGAAGAATAAAGAGAAAGAGCCTTCGCATGATATGCGGAGGTTTTTTTTAAAACAAATAATCAGATAAAATATAAAAAAATAAAGAATATAAAGAAAATATAGATAAAAACAGTAAATTATAGTATAATAAAGAAAAAAGAACCATACAACAAAATAAAGTGCACACAAAGGAAACCAGAAAACCAATGATTAAAATGAAATCAGGGAGAGGAGCGTGAGATTATGAAAAAGGCAAAGAGTTGGCTGGCACTACCTTTAGCAGTTTGTATGTTTGCAGTTATGATTTTTTCAGTTGCAGAGGCGGCGGAAACAAGTGATGAAAATCCGGCTGAGGGAAGACAAGAGATTACGATCATCAATACAAATCATATAACCTGGCCGGTCATCGGAGAAATGCCGTCATATGAATTAGAGGTTCCTGCCGGTGCACACTATTTTATCAATATGGTTGAATGGACGACGAAGAACGGAGAAAACACGTTACTGTCAACAGATAAATTTGAGGAAGGTGAGTATGAGCTTCATGTAACATATGAAGCAAAAGAAGGATATCAATTCGCAGCGCCGGAGCTGATTACTGTGCTTCCTGGAAATGAAGTACAGGGAACACCAAAGGTCGAAGAATCAGAGAATGGGTGGTATCGGATTGTAACATTCTCGTTCACGGCAAGACAGTCAGAAAAGCATCAGCACGATATGTTGGTGGTTCAGGAAAAACTACCGACATGTACAGAAGCCGGATATAAAGCCTGCTATCAGTGTCAGTCCTGCAAAAAGCTGTATCTCGACAAGGCGGGAACAGAGGAGACAACGGTAGAAGAGATTACGCTTCCTCCGACGGGACATCAGTATAAAGACGGTATCTGTACCATTTGCCAGGCAAAAGATCCGGATTATGTAGAACCGCACAAACATAGTCTGATCCGGGTTCCAGAAAAGCAGGCAACATGTACAGAAGCCGGAAATAGAGCATACTACCGGTGTGATACTTGTGAAAAATTATATCTGGATAAAGATGGAAAGAACGAAACAACACTGGAGAAGGTGACGATTGCAGTAACAGGACACATATATCGTGATGGAAGATGTGTAGTATGTAAAGCCCTGGTTCCAGCAGTCAAGACTGGTGATTTTGATAACGACTATGCAAAATGGGTGATTGGACTGCTGATCTCACTCAACATTATTGTAGGAGCGATCATTTATCGAAAATCAAGAAAAATAGGATAACTGGATTGTATCACCCCCTTCCCGAAAGAGAGCCGGAACCTCAAAAGAGAGCATCCGGCTCTCTTTTTTTGTTTCAATTTTGAAGGAACTATACTATAATACTGGATAGTGAAAACAGAAACCTGATGATTGTAAAAAATTCTAGGAGGCATTATGATTCGTACAATTGATGTGAGAGAAATCTCAAAAAATATCAAAGAAATGTGTATTGAAGCAAACCACTATCTGTCAAAAGATATGGACACAGCAATGAAACAGGCGGAGCAGGACGAAAAATCACCGCTTGGAAAACAGATATTGGGACAGCTGCAGGAAAATTTAAAAATTGCGGCTGATGATATGATTCCAATCTGTCAGGATACCGGAATGGCAGTTATATTTCTGGAAATCGGGCAGGATGTGCATCTGGAGGGTGGCCTTCTGGAAGAGGCAGTCAATGAAGGGGTCAGACAGGGGTACACAGAAGGTTTTTTAAGAAAATCTGTGGTAAAAGATCCATTAATCCGTGAAAATACAAAAGATAATACACCGGCAGTGCTCCATACCAAAATCGTTGCAGGAGATAAGGTGAAGATAAAAGTAGCACCAAAAGGATTTGGAAGCGAAAATATGAGCCGTGTATTTATGTTGAAGCCGGCAGAAGGTATTGAGGGAGTAAAACATGCGATTCTGACGGCAGTCAGGGACGCCGGTCCGAATGCCTGTCCTCCGATGGTAGTTGGAGTAGGAATCGGGGGAACCTTTGAAAAATGTGCGCTGATGGCAAAAGAAGCTCTGACAAGAGAAGTGGGGGTACATTCTGACATTCCATATGTAAAAGACATGGAAGAGGAGATGCTTGTGAAAATCAATAGCCTTGGAATCGGACCCGGCGGGCTTGGAGGAACAACTACTGCGCTTGCAGTTAATATCAATACATATCCGACACATATTGCAGGGCTTCCGGTAGGAATCAATATCTGCTGTCATGTAAACAGACATGTCGTTCGTGAACTTTAAAAGAAAAACAGAAAGGAAAGCATTATGGAAAGACATTTGCAGGCTCCGATTTCAAAAGAAGAATTAAAAACTCTGAAATCAGGAGATTATGTATATATTACAGGAACTATTTATACAGCGCGGGATGCTGCGCATAAAAGAATGTATGAAACACTGCAGAATCAGGAAAATCTTCCGATTGATATCCAGGATCAGATTATCTATTATATGGGACCGTCTCCGGCAAGGGAAGGACGTCCTATCGGTTCTGCAGGTCCGACAACGGCCAGCCGCATGGATAAATATACACCACAGCTTCTGGATCTTGGGATGGGTGCGATGATCGGAAAAGGAAAAAGAACACAGGATGTGATTGATGCTGTAATCAGAAATGGTGCAGTCTATTTTGCGGCAGTAGGAGGCGCAGGAGCGTTGCTGTCAAAATGTATCACAAAATCAGAAGTTGTTGCATATGATGATCTGGGGACAGAAGCAATTCGAAAGCTTCAGGTAGAAAACTTTCCGGTAATCGTTGTCATAGACAGTGAGGGCAATAATTTATATGAAAGTGCAATCAAAGAGTATTGCACCTATAAAAATGAGTAATTTCAGGAGCAGAAAAAATGAAACGTATTTTATTAATGGTGTTTCGGAATATCTTACTGGTTCCGTACATGTGGATCAAATTGTGTCACAGAGCGGCACACCCGGAAAACTATACACTGGAAGAACATGTTAAGTTTTTAAAGTGGATTGTTTTTCGTGCCAACAAAGGCGGAAATGTAAAAATAGAAGAACATGGTGCAGAAAATCTTCCAAAAGAGAACGGATTTATGTTTTTTCCGAACCATCAGGGAATGTATGATGTGCTGGCTATATTAGACGCATGTCCATATCCGTTTTCTGTAGTAGCCAAAAAAGAAGTAAAGGATGTTCCGTTTTTAAAGCAGGTCTTTTCCTGTATGCATGCATATATGATAGACCGGGAAGATATCAGGCAGTCTATGCAGGTGATCATTGATGTATCAAAGGAAGTTCAAAATGGAAAGAACTATCTGATTTTTGCCGAGGGAACCCGTTCTAAAAATGGAAATCAGATCGGCTCCTTCAAAGGCGGAAGCTTTAAAGCTGCAACCAAAGCAAAATGTCCGATTGTTCCGGTTGCATTGATTGATTCTTTTAAACCATTCGATACGAAAACAATCAGTCAGGTTACGGTACAGGTACACTTTTTAGAACCGCTGTATTATGAAGAATACAAAAATATGAAAACTACGGAGATTGCAGAGATCGTACATGACCGTATCCAGAAAATAATTGATGAAAATTGTCCGGAAAGGGCTGAAATACAATGACATTAACACAGTTAAAATATGCGATCACTGTTGCACATGCCAGATCTATGAATGAAGCGGCGAGAAGACTGTTTATTTCCCAGCCGAGCTTATCCTCAGCAATCAAAGAACTGGAGACAGAAATCGGGATTGATCTGTTTCGAAGAACCAACAGAGGCGTGTCTGTTACGCCGGAGGGCGAGGAATTTATCGGGTATGCCAGGCAGGTTGTGGAGCAGTACCAGCTGATCGAATCCAAATACGTGGAAAAAGAAAATCAAAAAAAGAAATTCAGCGTATCAATGCAGCACTATACATTTGCAGTAAATGCCTTTGTAGAGATGGTGAGACAGTTCGGCATGGAAGAATACGAGTTTGCTGTTCATGAAACAAAAACATATGACGTGATTCAGGACGTTAAGAATTTCAAAAGTGAGATCGGGATTCTGTATGTCAATGAGTTTAACCGGAAAGTACTGACAAAATTATTCCATGAGTGTAATCTTGAATTTCATGAACTTCTTAAGTGCAGTATTTATGTGTATATGTGGAAAGGACATCCCTGGGCAAATCGGAAAGAAATTGAACTGGAAGAGCTAAATGAATACCCTTGTCTGTCTTTTGAACAAGGGACGTACAATTCCTTTTATTTTGCAGAAGAAGTGCTGAGTACATTTGAATATAAGCAGCTGATCAAGGTAGATGATCGGGCGACGATTCTGAATTTTATGGTAGGATTGAATGGATATACCTTATGTTCCGGTATCATCTGCGAGGAACTTAACGGGGAAGAGTATTGTGCAGTAAAGCTGAAATCAGATGAAGTGATGACCATTGGATACTTGGTCAGAAGCGGAGTTGCAATCAGTCCACTCGGGAAAAAATATCTGGAAGAAATATCAAAATATAAAGACAAAACGTTGGATATCAATTAAAATATCACAGCCAGTAATAGGAAAAAACTATTACTGGCTGTATTTTTTTAGAATTAACACATTTCCAACTAAAATGATATAGTTAAATACATCCCAAACAGAATAAGGGAAAACGAATAAAAAATGGAAGGAAAAAGCAATGGCGGAAATTAAAATTGAAAATGTGTCCAAAACATATTCTTCCAAAGAAGGAACTGTTCAGGCGTTAAAAAATGTAAGCCTGACAATAAGATCAGGAGAAATTTACGGAATTATCGGAATGTCAGGAGCAGGAAAAAGTACATTGGTACGATGTATGAACTTTCTGGAGCAGCCTACATCCGGAAATGTATTGATAAAAGGACGTGCATTGGGCGGGCTGAAAGAGAAAGAACTGAGAAAGCAAAGAGAACAGATTGGAATGATCTTTCAGCATTTTAATCTTCTGATGCAGAAATCAGTACTGGAAAATGTGTGTTTTCCGATGTATATCCAGGGCAAAAAGAAAAAGGAAGCAAGAGAAAAAGCGGAAGAACTTCTGGAAATCGTAGGATTGAAGGAAAAAGCAAATGCATTTCCTTCTCAATTATCAGGTGGTCAAAAACAGAGAGTTGCAATTGCAAGAGCACTTGCAACATCGCCTAAAATCTTGTTATGTGATGAAGCTACAAGCGCTTTGGATCCACAGACAACAGCATCGATTCTGGAATTGTTACAGGAAATCAACCGGAAATTTAATATTACGATCGTGATCATTACCCATCAGATGTCTGTGGTCAGAAAAATCTGTTCTCATGTAGCGATCATGAAATCAGGAGAAATTGTGGAGACAGGAAGTGTGTCCGAGATATTCAGTCATCCAAAATCAGATGTGGCAAGAGAATTAATCCGAAAAGATGAAGGAGATGATATCAGCAGAGCAGAATCTTCCGGCAATACAAAAGATCTGATTCAGAGCGGCAGAAAAGTACGAATTGTATTTTCAGAAAATTCGGCGTTCCAGCCAGTGATCGCTAATATGATCTTAAAGTTCCGGGAACCGGTCAACATTCTGCGGGCAGACACAAGAAATATCGGAGGTGTTGCAAAAGGCGAAATGATTCTGGAGTTTGCAGGAGACAGCAGACAGGCAGAGGAAATGCAGAACTATTTAAAAACATGTGGCATTGAACTGGAGGAGGTGACGGATGATGTGGAGTGAAGACGTGATCTTAATGATTTTAAATGGAGTAAAAGAAACTTTATATATGACACTGGCATCTACGATTCTGGGATATGTCTTTGGTCTCCCAATGGGAATCTGCCTGGCAGTATCAGATAAAGACGGTTTGAAACCGAATGCAGTGTTATATAAGATATTAGATCTTATTTCAAACATTGTGAGAAGCATCCCGTTTCTGATTCTTTTAATCCTTGTGATACCGCTCACGAGATTGCTCGTGGGGCAAAGCTACGGATCATCAGCAACCATTGTTCCACTGGTGGTGGCAGCAGTGCCGTTTATTGCAAGAATGGTGGAATCTTCGGCTAAAGAAGTGGATGAGGGAGTGATTGAGGCTGCAAAAGCAATGGGAGCAGGAAATTTCACGATTATCACCAGGGTTCTTCTCGTAGAAGCAAGAACATCTCTGATCACAGGAGCGACAATTGCAATAGGAACGATCCTCGGATACTCAGCTATGGCAGGAACTGTAGGCGGCGGTGGACTGGGAGATATCGCCATCCGTTATGGATATTATCGATATCAGTCTGAAATCATGATCGTGACAGTTGTTCTGCTTGTGATACTGGTTCAGATTTTCCAGTCGGCGGGAATGAAAGCTGCATCTGTACTGGATAAAAGAAAATAGAAAAACAGCAAAAACAAAAGGGAAAAGGAGAGAGAATATGAAAAAGGTAACAGCAATTATATTAACAGGGATCTTAACATTAGGAGTACTGACAGGATGCCAAAGTAATTCAAAAGCAGAGGAGAAAGGCAGCAGTGAAGATGCAAAGACGATTAAAGTAGCAGCATCTGCAACTCCACACGCTGAAATATTGGAACAGGCAAAATCGATTCTGAAAAAAGAAGGATATCAGCTGGAAGTGACAGTGTTTGATGACTATGTGCAGCCAAATGAAGTTGTAGAGAGCGGAGAATTTGATGCAAACTATTTCCAGCATGTGCCATATCTGGAAAGTTTCAACGAGGAAAAAGGAACTCATCTGGTAGATGCAGGAGATATCCATTATGAGCCATTTGGAATTTATCCAGGAACAAAAAAGAGTCTGGATGAAATTTCCGAAGGTGATAAAATCGCAGTGCCAAATGATACGACAAATGAAGCCAGAGCATTGCTTCTCTTACAGGACAATGGAATTATCACATTAAAAGACGGGGCAGGACTCAATGCAACAGTAAATGATATTGAAGAAAATCCATATAATGTAGAAATTGTAGAACTGGAAGCTGCACAGGTAGCAAGAGTGACCGGAGAAACTGCATATGTAGTACTAAATGGAAACTATGCGCTGGAAGCAGGATATTCTGTAGCCAAAGATGCGCTTGCATATGAAAAATCAGATTCTGAGGCTGCAAAAACATATGTAAACATTATTGCAGTAAAAGAGGGAAATGAAAAAGAGGAAAAGATACAGGCTCTTGTAAAGGCATTGAAATCAGATGAGATTAAAGAATATATCGAAAAAACCTATGACGGAGCTGTGATTCCTTTTGAATAAGCACGACAATTGCACATGAAAATGGAACACTAAGGGCGGACATAACAACAAATCAAAGAAAAATAAAAAAGTTTGAATTTAGACATTGACATTGTGACAACAGTCTAGTATAATCACATATGCACTGTTGGTGCACAACTGAATAAATGCTGTAAGATATTACAGAAATTCAGGCGAGGAGAAATACTCAAGAGGCTGAAGAGGCGCCCCTGCTAAGGGTGTAGGTCGGGAAACCGGCGCGAGGGTTCAAATCCCTCTTTCTCCGTTTAGTGCCTATGCACTAAAATGTATTATCAAAATGGATTTAAAAAGATTCAAAAAAGTGTTGACAAACGAAGATGCACGTGATAATATATTAAAGCTGATTCGAAACAAGCGAAAGTTTGAAAAGGATCACAAAAAAATAAAACAAAAAAGTTCTTGACAAACAGAAAACAACATGATAAAATATCAGAGTTGCTTCTGGAGAAAAGAAACAACAAAGAACCTTGATAATTAAACAATAGACAACAACCTTGAAAATTTCTTAAGAGAAGATTTTTTAAGAACAGCATCTAAAAGATGCACCCGTCACATTTAATGTGACAGACAGTAAAAGGGATGAATTAGCTAGTAGTTAATTCTGACCGGAACGAACACTTTTAACGAGAGTTTGATCCTGGCTCAGGATGAACGCTGGCGGCGTGCTTAACACATGCAAGTCGAGCGAAGCGCTTTTGCGGATTTCTTCGGATTGAAGCAACTGTGACTGAGCGGCGGACGGGTGAGTAACGCGTGGGTAACCTGCCTCATACAGGGGGATAACAGTTGGAAACGGCTGCTAATACCGCATAAGCGCACAGTACCGCATGGTACGGTGTGAAAAACTCCGGTGGTATGAGATGGACCCGCGTCTGATTAGGTAGTTGGTGGGGTAACGGCCTACCAAGCCGACGATCAGTAGCCGACCTGAGAGGGTGACCGGCCACATTGGGACTGAGACACGGCCCAAACTCCTACGGGAGGCAGCAGTGGGGAATATTGCACAATGGGGGAAACCCTGATGCAGCGACGCCGCGTGAGCGATGAAGTATTTCGGTATGTAAAGCTCTATCAGCAGGGAAGAAAATGACGGTACCTGACTAAGAAGCCCCGGCTAACTACGTGCCAGCAGCCGCGGTAATACGTAGGGGGCAAGCGTTATCCGGATTTACTGGGTGTAAAGGGAGCGTAGACGGCATGGCAAGCCAGATGTGAAAGCCCGGGGCTCAACCCCGGGACTGCATTTGGAACTGTCAGGCTAGAGTGTCGGAGAGGAAAGCGGAATTCCTAGTGTAGCGGTGAAATGCGTAGATATTAGGAGGAACACCAGTGGCGAAGGCGGCTT
>OGEM01000082.1_pt1 | contig 92755 bp, 76 predicted proteins | sample 1570741 | NCBI WGS metagenome assembly OGEM01 (sample SAMEA2582141, study PRJEB24529) | metagenome | biome: Human gut stool | place: China | collected 2011
GTGTTGGAATAAAATATGACATAGAGCTAGAAACTGGAGTTATGTTAGGAGCAAAAGTAAGTTATGATGTTCCATTTAAAGTAAGCCAAGATAATCACACACATAAAAATGAAGGAAGCTGGAGAGTAGGAGTTGGAATAGGATATAGATTTAATACATTAAATGATTTAAATCCAATGAATATAATTTCAAGTTCAAAAAAAGATAGTAGTATAACTCTAAGAACAAAGAGCTACTTTGAATTTGACAAAGCCGAGTTAAATAATAATAGTAAAAAAGTTATTGAAAAGTTCTCAGAAGAAATAAATAGAGATAATCTAAAAGGGAAAATAAAAATAGAGGGATATACAGATAATGTGGGTAAATCAAACTATAATGAAAAATTATCTTTAGAAAGAGCAACTAAAGTGGCAGAAGAACTAAAAAAACAGGTAAAAAGTAGTGATACAGAGTATGAGATACTAGGAAAAGGAGCAAGCAATCCAATAGGGGATAATGAAACAGAAGTTGGAAGAGCTAAAAATAGAAGAGTAGAGATAGAATTTCAAGAAAAATAAACTTTTCTAAAAAGGATTATTATATTTTAATAATACAAAATAGTGGGGATAATATGAGCATCTAGGGAAGATTTTGACTTTACAAAAGACTATATCATTAATAGATGGGAATATGATATAAGTTTTAGTATAAGAAAAGCTGGAGTGATTTCAAAACTTCAGCTTTTTCTTTTGGTTTTAAAGGAAAGGGGAAGGTAAAATGATGTCGATGAGAAAGAAAAGAAAAAGTAAAGTAAAATTATATATTCTTTTTTTATTATTAGCAGTATGTAGTTTTATTTTTTATGAAAATAAAAAATTCCAAACTAGGATAGAAAATATATATTTTCAGAAAAAATTAGCAGGAGAAAATATAGAAAAAACAAATATAAAAAATATATTTTTAATTAGTAATGAAGATAAGTATATTCTTTATTTTATTAATTTTGATGGAAATAATAAAAAAATTGAAGATTTAAAAAGTGTTGGAAATATTAATTTTTCAACACCTATTTTAATTCAAAAAGATAGCTATGGATATATAAATAGAAAGGGAGAGGTGGTAATTCCACTTGAATATACAAAAGCCACAAATTTTAAAGATGGAGTAGCAATAGTAAAAAAAGGAAAATATGGAGTCATAGATGAGAAAGGAAAGGTATTATTACCTTTTGAATATGAAGAAATATTTTTAGGAGAAAAGAAAAGAGTAATCTTAAAAAAAGAGGGAGTATATTATACTTCAAATTTAAAAACAGCTCAAAAAATAGATGTAGATGAAATAACAGAAATAGCTTCTGGACAATTATTTTTTAAAAAAGGAAACGAGTACGGGATAATGAATATTTATGGAAAGTTTTTAGTAAAAAGTAATAATATTGGTAATAAGAATTTTCATTTAAATAGTTATCCCAAAATAAATTAAAAAAAATATATAATAAGGAAAAAATATTTTAAAATGGAAAGTAGGAATTAGAAAAGTGGAAAATAAAGAAAATATATCAATTAGAATAGAAAAAAAATTTTATGATAATGGCAAAATAGAAAGAAAAATAGTATATAGTAATAATGTAAAAGAGGTTACTTATTATTATTCCACTGGAGAATTATTTTTTAGAAAGCTTGTTGATAATGTTAATGAAGAGGAATATATTGAATATTTTTCTAAAAAATGAGATACTATAACAAAACTTAAAAACAATTATAATAGTAATTATAAAATTATATTTGATATTAATAGTGGAAAATATTTGAAGCTAATAGAAAAGAAATTATATTATAATAGAAAGATTTTCTTTGGAAGAGTTAGGTATTATAGTGGAGTATTTTTAATAGAAGAATCCTATAACAGTGAAGGAGAATTAGATGGTATAAGTAAGATAAGTCATTATGAAGAGGGAATAATATCTGAGATAAATTGGAAAAGTGGTATGATAGTTTTAAGGAATAAAGATGATAAGAAAATATGAAAGAAATAAAGATTAAAAAAGTAAAAGAGAGATCATTTTATATAGTGATCTCTCTTTTTTACTTTTATTTACTTATTAAAATGATTGAACTTCTTGATTTAACAAGGTAAGATTTTTTATCTACTAAAGCAGGTGTATTAGAGAAGTTATATTTATCTTCTTTAGAAGTATCTACAAGTACATACCATTTTTTACCTTTTTCAAGAGGGGGTAATTCAAATTGTAAATCTCCATAGTAAGAGTTTAGTGCAACATAGAATTTTGTATCACTGTTTATATCCTTCAACTCAAAAGCTATACTTAAGGAATGATATGAAAAATCTGGAGAATGAAGTTTAGTTCCATGAAGGATAACATCACTTGCCTTACAATCATCGCATTCCCAATAACTATCCTTTTTAAAGATAGAATAACTTTTTCTAAGTTTAATCATATTTTTAACAAAATTGTAGATATCTTTAAACTCTTCTGCTCTCTCCCAATCAAGCCAAGTTGATTTATTGTCTTGACAGTAGGCATTGTTATTACCATGTTGTGTTCTACCACATTCATCTCCCATTAAAAACATAGGAGTTCCTTGAGAAATCATAAGAATAAGGAAGAAGTTCTTAATCAATTTTTTTCTTAGATTTAAGATTTCTGTATTTTTAGTTTCTCCTTCTTCTCCCCAGTTGTATGAGTTGTTATGATTTTCCCCATCTCTATTATTTTCTCCATTATTTAAATTATGTTTTGTATTGTAACTAACTAGATCATAGAGAGTAAATCCATCATGGCAACTGATAAAATTAATACTGTTGTATGGAGAACGGTTTCCTCTTTTAAAAATATCAGGGCTTCCTGAAATTCTCTTAACTAAATCTGAAATCTGCCCAAAATCTCCTTTGATAAACTTTCTAACTACATCTCTGTATTTTCCATTCCATTCACTCCAACCAGCAGGCATGTCTCCTACATAGTAACCACCTAAATCCCAGCTTTCAGAGATAAGTTTACAATGGGATAGAATAGGATCTTGAGCTATCTCATTAAGTACAGATTGACCTCCCCATTGTCCATGTTCATCTCTTCCTAGGATAGGTGCTAAGTCAAATCTAAATCCATCAACTCCCATATCAAGATACCAATATTTTAATGAATTTAGAATAATGTCCTTACTCATTACAGTGTTGCAATTAAATGTATTACCACAGCCAGAGTAGTTAGTATAATTTTCTCCATCTTTTTCTAATATATAGAATCCACTTTTATTCATAGCTTTAAAGTTATATAGATGACCACCATTTCCACCTTCGGCAGTATGGTTATACACTACATCTAAAATGACTTCTATTCCATTTTTATGTAACTCTTTAATAAGTTCTTTTAACTCTATAACTTCATCAAAACTATCTAGATTTTTTTTACTAGAGAATTTTTTTGTAGGAGCAAAGAAGCTAATGGGATTATATCCCCATACATTTTCTAAAACCTTATTATGTGAATCATACCTACCAGTATATTCATCCCATTCATATACAGGGAGAAACTCTACTGCTGTAACTCCTAGTTCTTTTAAATAAGGAATTTTTTCCATAAATCCCTTATATTTTCCAGGAAACTTTACAAGAGAGTTAGAATTTTGAGTAAATAGTTTAATATGGACTTCATATATTATACTCTCACTCATTGGAGTATCAAGATGTCTCTCTTTAAAAAGTTCTTTTTTTACAGCGATAGATTTTTTATTTTTACACTCTTTGTGATTGGTATATGAAAAAGCGTAGGGGTCTAAAAGTTCAGGAGAATCATCTATTTTCCAAGAGTATATTACTCCTTCTTTAGCTCTCCTTAGAAAAATATGCCAAATATCCCCAGTTTTATTAATCTTTTCATCTAACTTCAAAGAGAGTGTTGGCTCTGTATTGTGGGCAAAATCATATATATTTAGAATAACGTTTTTTTTATTTTTACAATAGATACCAAAGTTAATTCCTGTATCAAGAACAGTAGCTCCAAGTACAGGAAAACCAAAATCAACACTATACATAATCTCTCCTTTTTTTATAAATACTTCTATAAATAAATTATATAATGTAGAAAATTAAAAGTCAAACAAAGAAAGAGTGCAAAAGCTTAAAAAAAGATGGTATAATAGAAAATAAAAAGAGAGGTGTAAAAATGAAAAAAGTTTTTATTGTAATCTTATTATTTTTTTTGAATATTCTCTATATAAATGCTGAAGATTATCAAGATATAATTTTGAGAAAAGTTAATAATTTCAGAGTAGAGAGTGGGCTGAAGCCATTAAAAATGAATAAAGAGTTAAATAAGATAGCCATAGTTAAAGCAAAGGATATGGCAAAGGAAGAAAAGCTATCACACAACAGTAAAAAATTTGGAATGACTTTTAATCTTATTAAAGAGAAAGGGATAAGATATAGTGCTGCTGCAGAAAATATTGCAAGATGGCATGATACTCCCGAGTTTGTAGCTGATAGATGGATAGAGTCTAAAGGTCATAGAGGAAATATATTAAATCCAGCTTATGATGAAACAGGAATAGGGCTTGCCCAAGATAAAAATGGTAAAAATTATTGGGTACAGCTATTTATTAAGAGAAAAAAATAAAAAAATTAAGAAAAGTATTGTGTTTATTGAAAAAACGTGCTATTTTAATAGTAAGGGCAACAAATAAATGATTGGGAGTGATTTCAAATGACAAAAAAGGAATTTGTAGAATTATTTGGAGCAAAAGCAGAGTTAAAAACAAAAGTAGAAGCTGAGAAATTAACAAAGGCTTTCTTAGAAACACTTGAAGAGGTATTAGTAAAAGGAGATAGCGTAGCTTTTATAGGATTTGGAAAATTTGAAGCAGCAGAGAGAGCAGAAAGAACTTGCATCAATCCACAAACTAAAAAGCCTATGAAAATTGCTGCAAGAAAAGTTGCAAAATTCAAACCTGGTAAAAACTTATTAGAAAAAATGAATCCAGTTGTAGAGAAAAAGGCAGCTAAAGGAAAAAAGAAAAGTAAATAAATAATAGAAGTTAATAAAAAAATGAAGTAGAAAGAGAAAATTTTACTGCAGTACTCAGTGCTAAATAGTAATGGGTAAAAGTAGAGTTTTCTCTTTTTATATTATAGAAAATTCAAACTAGATATTTTTTGAAAAATAGTATAAAATATCAGAGTATAGTATAACAAAAAGGGAGATAATATGAGAGAAAATAAGAAATTTATGATTAGCATACTTGGAGTCATAGCACTATATATAGTAACTATTACTACTACAGCTGGAATAACTAGAGACATTGGTAAAAATAATACAAATATTATGGTAGAGCAAGATATAAATAAACAAGCAACAGATGTAAATGTAGTTGAAAAACAAGAGGAACAGGTACTACCTTTAAAGGAGATAAAAATACCAGAAAAAGTGCCTAAAAAGATTTTTGCTTATACGATAAATATTAAAACTCCTATCTATGCTGAACCTGATGGAAAAATACAAAAGGATAGTTTGAAAAAAGCAGTAAAGGTGGAAGTTTTAGAAGAAAAAATAGTAGAAACTCCAAAGGAAATAAAAATAAAAAAAGAAGATGGGACTTATGAGACAAAAACTAATATTGAAAAAAGTTATTGGAGAAGAATAACTTATGGAAAAAATAATGAGATAAGAGAAGGATGGATAAGAACAGGAAGCTTGACTGAGGATATACATAAGGTAATACCATCTAACTTAAAAAATATAGATTTTACTCCTGTCCCTAAAAAAGAGTATGTAAATAATCCTAGAATTGATGTTAAAGGGATATATTTAACAGTAAATACAGCTTCATCAACAAAAAGAATGGATGAGTTGATAGAGCTAGCTAAGAGAACAGGGATAAATGCTTTTGTAATAGATGTCAAAGAGGATTTTGGAAAGATGTTATTTAAAACAGAGGCAGAATTAAAGTATATAGGTAAAAATGATAAGAGATATCCTATAAATGATATACAAGCTTTTATAAAAAAATTAAAAGACAACAATATATATGCAATAGCTAGAATAGTATCTTTTAAAGATCCTACTTATGCAGCAAAGCATCCAGACAAAGCTATTATAAAGAGAGCTACTGGAAAACCTTTCACTAATAGTGATGGAGTAATATGGGTATCCCCTCATGATAGATATCTATGGGAATACAATATAGCTGTGGCAAAGGAAGCTGCTAAGGTTGGATTTAATGAGATACAGTTTGACTATGTGAGATTTCCAGCTTCAAATGGAGGGAAACTTGATAAGGAATTAGATTATAGAAATAGTACTGGGGAATCAAAACCAGAAACTATTCAAAAATATCTAAAATATGCTAGAAAAGAGTTAGAACCATTAGAGGTATATATATCAGCAGATATCTATGGACAAGTACCAAGTTCAGATGATGATATGGGGCTTGGACAGCACTGGGAAGTAATAAGTAATGAGGTAGACGTAATCTCTCCTATGGCATATCCTAGCCATTATGGAAGGGGAGTGTATGGAATACCTGTACCTGATGCAGAGCCATATAAGACTATCTATCATACAACATTAGATGGAATAAATAGAAATTATAACTTAACTTATCCATCTCAAATCAGACCTTGGTTACAAGCTTTTACTGCTAAGTGGGTAAAAGGATATATTCCTTATGGTAAAAAAGAGATAGAAGCTCAGGTAAAAGCTTTAGAGGATTTAGGAATAAATCAATACTTATTGTGGAGCCCAAGTAATAGATATGGAATTGTAGAAAAATAGTTAGATAGAATAAAAAACTATTTTAAAAATCAGTAATATATGGTACAATATGAAATAGTTCTAATATAGGAGTTGAAAGTTTGGAAGGAATAATCAATATAAATAAACCTAGTGGAATTACATCTTTTGATGTGATAAGAGTATTGAGAAGAGTATTAAAAGAGAAAAGAATAGGACATACAGGAACTCTAGATCCGTTAGCTGAAGGAGTCTTAGTGGTGTGTTTAGGAAGAGCTACTAGATTAGTTCAAGATATAGAGGGATATTCTAAAATATACACTGCAGGCTTTGAGCTAGGGTATAGGACAGATACCTATGATATAGAGGGTAAAACTATAGAAGAATCAGAGAAAAAGTCTGCCACTAGAGATGAGCTAGATAGAGTTTTAAAAAAATTTATAGGGGATATAAAACAGATACCACCTATGTATTCAGCTCTTAAAGTAGATGGACAAAAGCTCTATGACTTAGCAAGAAAAGGTATAGAGGTAGAGAGAAAAGCTAGAGATATACATATTGATTTTATTGAAGTTTTAGAGTTTGATGGAGTAAAGGGAAAAATTAGATGTGGTGTTTCGAAAGGAACATATATCCGTTCTCTAATAGATGATATGGGAAGAGAGCTAGGGACTCTAGCTACTATGAACTCATTAGTTAGAGAGAAGGTAGGAGATTCTAGTATAGATAAAGCTTTTACTCTTGAGGATATAGAGAGATTACACAATGAAGGAAATAGTAGCTTTCTTCAAAGTGTAGAAGAGTTTTTTGCCTACCCTCAACTAGAGATTGAAGAGGGGAAAAATCTTACTCTATTTTTAAATGGAAATACTATCAGACATCAAAGTCCAAATGGTAGATATAGAGTTTATTGTCAAAATAAATTCTTAGGTTTAGCAAATGTAAATAACAATTTATTAAAAGGGTATAAATATTTTTAACCCTAAAGGAAGGAAGAATAATGAAAATAAAAAACATAGCAATTATTGCCCATGTTGACCACGGTAAAACAACACTAGTGGACTGTCTTTTAAGACAAGGGGGAGCTTTTGGTTCTCACGAATTAGAAAAAGTAGAAGAGAGAGTAATGGACTCTAACGACATTGAAAGAGAGAGAGGAATAACTATCTTCTCTAAAAATGCCTCTGTTAGATACAAAGATTACAAAATCAACATTGTAGACACTCCAGGACATGCTGACTTTGGAGGAGAGGTACAAAGAATTATGAAAATGGTTGACTCTGTTGTACTTCTAGTAGATGCTTTTGAGGGACCAATGCCTCAAACTAAATATGTTCTTAAAAAAGCTTTAGAGCAAGGACATAGACCAATAGTTGTAGTAAATAAAGTGGATAAACCAAATGCAAGACCAGAAGATGTATTATATATGGTTTATGAGCTATTTATTGAATTGAATGCTAATGACTTACAACTTGAATTCCCAGTTGTATATGCTTCAGGAAAAGGTGGATTTGCTAAGAGAAACTTAGAAGATGAAAGTTCTGATATGACTCCACTATTTGAAACTATCCTTGAGCATGTAGAGGATCCAGAGGGAGACGACAATAAACCTATGCAATTCTTAATAACAAACATAGCTTATGATAACTATGTTGGAAAGTTAGCAGTAGGAAGAATCCACAATGGTATCGTAAGAAGAAACCAAGATGTTATGCTTATAAAAAGAGATGGAAAAATGATAAAAGGAAAAATCTCTGTACTTTATGGATATGAAGGATTAAAAAGAGTAGAGATTCAAGAGGCACATGCTGGAGATATAGTTTGTATAGCTGGTATAGATAATATAGATATTGGAGAGACATTAGCTGATGTAAATGAGCCAATAGCTCTACCATTAATAGATATAGATGAGCCAACTCTAGCTATGACATTTATGGTAAATGATTCTCCATTTGCTGGAAAAGAGGGAAAATTTGTAACTTCAAGACATATTTGGGAAAGACTTCAAAAAGAGTTACAAACTAACGTAAGTATGAAAGTAGAAGCAACTGATACTCCAGATGCATTTGTTGTAAAAGGAAGAGGAGAACTTCAACTTTCTATATTACTAGAGAATATGAGAAGAGAAGGATTTGAAATTCAAGTATCTAAACCAAGAGTTCTTATGAAAGAGCAAGATGGAAAGAGACTTGAGCCGATTGAGATGGCACTTATTGACGTAGATGATAGTTACACAGGAGTAGTTATTGAGAAAATGGGTATAAGAAAAGGGGAAATGGTATCTATGATACCTGGAACTGATGGATATACTCGTTTAGAGTTCAAAGTACCAGCAAGAGGACTTATTGGATTTAGAAATGAATTCTTAACAGATACAAAGGGAACAGGAATATTAAACCACTCTTTCTATGACTATGAGCCACATAAGGGAGAGATTCCTACAAGAAGTAGAGGAGTACTTATTGCAACTGAGCCAGGAGTAACTGTAGCTTATGCATTAAACAATATTCAAGATAGAGGAACTCTATTCTTAGACCCAGGAATTCCTGTATATGAGGGAATGATAGTTGGAGAGCACAGCAGAGAGAATGACCTTGTAGTAAACGTATGTAAAACTAAAAAACTTACAAATATGAGAGCTGCAGGAAGTGACGATGCTGTAAAATTAGCTCCACCTAGAAAATTTACTTTAGAGCAAGCATTGGATTATATAGCTGATGATGAGCTTGTAGAAGTAACTCCTGAGAACATCAGATTAAGAAAGAAATATCTGAAAGAGGGAGAGAGAAGAAAATATGAAAAGAGAAATGAAGAGTAGTATTTTTAAAGGTATAATTTTTCTTACTCTAATAGTGATATTAAGTGGTTGTACTCTTTTTCAAAAAAAGAGTACTATCCCAACAATAGAGCAAGTATATAGTAGTATATTATTAGATGATGCTTATAGATTAAATAAATATTTAATAGATGGTTTTCCATTAGATTATGAAAATAGTGATGGAAAAAATCTACTTGTAATAGCATTAGAAAATAATAGTCTAAATTCAATAGATATTTTATTAAATAAGGATATTGATAAAAATAAAAGGGATAACTTTGGAAAAACTCCAATTTTTTATGTAAGAAGCTTTGATGCTTTAAAAAAACTTTGTGAAGATAAAGCTGAGTTAAATGTCTTAAATAATCAAGGGGAGCCACTATTTATCTACTTCTTAAAAAATAAGCCTATATCTTATTCTGAATATATTATCACTCAAAATATAGATTTTCAATTGAAGGATAAAAATGGTTGGAGTGCTATGTTTTGGAGTGGAATAGTTGGGAATCCTGAGCTCATTAGAAAGATGAATGAAAGAGGGGCAAACTTTTTAGAGGTTGATGAGAGAGGTAACTATCCTATATACTATGTCTATGACGAGAAGAATCTAATGGAGCTTTTAAATATAAAAGGTTATGATTTGAAAAAGAGAAATCTCAATAGAGAGAATATATTAGGAGAAGTTTATTTAAGAGCAGTAGCTAATGGCTTTACTGATGTTATAAAAAGAGTGTTAGAGCTAGGAGTAAATCCTAACTATACTTCTTATGGAGATAATGCTATCTCAATAGCTAAGGAAAATAAAAATAGTGAAATGATAAAATTTTTAAATGACAACGGTATAAAATAAGAATTTTAAAAAGCTGAAAAATAATTGTAGAATGTAGTAGAGGAGGTGTTAAAGATGAGATTAAAAAAGATATTGATGTTGTTTATTTTTATATTTTCATTGATGATGACAAATCTATTTAACTCTCATAATAAACCGCCTCTATTAGAAAACAGAGCTACACAAAATATTGTAATTTTAGCAGAAAATAATTCTAATCCTCAAGAGATAATACCATTAGATTTATCATTAGGAGATAATCACAACTTTATAGTAGATTACTACAAAGATATGATACCATTGCTTATAGAGATGGTATTGACAGTTTTAACTATCTATGTAGTTAAAGAGAAGTTTTTTAGATATCGAAAAGAGCGAGGATTAGCAGGAATAATACTCTGGGATAAAAAAAGAGTATTACGTAATTAAAAACTTCCATTTTAAAAAAGTAAATATTATAGAATTAAAATGGAGGATAAATATGTTAACAGTAAAAGAGAGATTAGAATTAGATGAGTTAGAAAAAATGAATAAAGATTTTAGTAAAAGTGATAATAAAGAGCTTGAAGATAATTATGTGTATGACAATAGATTAGGAGCATTATTACTTTTGGTTTCATATTGTGGAATAGGAGTTTTTATTCTTTATAAGATAGCTGAGTTATTACTTCAAAAATTAAGCTAAAAAAATATAAACTATGGAGTTATTATATTAAAAATATAATATCTTCATAGTTTTTTTTATTTTCACAACTATAAAAAAACAAAAAATCCTATAAAAATATATTTTTTCTTGAAAATAAACAAAATAAGGAGTATAATGATAAATGAAAATAGTAGTTCGATAAAAAACTACTAATGTGGGGGATTAAATTGGAAAAAATAGTAAATAGATTAATAAAGGTAGGCTTTTCTAAAACAGAAGCAATGATATACATAACTTTATTAAGGATTGGGAAAGCTAATGGATATAGGCTAGCGAAGGAGTTAGAGCTATCAAAATCTACTATTTACCAATCTCTTGAAACAATGTATAGAAATGGATATATTTTATTGATACCAAATAGTAGTAAAGAGTATGAAGCTAAAAACCCAGAATTACTATTTGAAGAGATAGAGAGACATTTTTTTGAAAACTCCTTAAACCTAAAAAGGGATTTAAAAAAAATAGAGAATCCAATAAAAGAAAATTATTTCTATAAATTAGAGGATAATGAGAAAATAAAAGCAACATTGAAGAATATAATAAAAAACTCTAAAAAAGAAATATATCTTAATACAGATTTTGATTTACAGGAGATAAGAGAGGATTTAAAAAACGCAATAGATAGAGGAGTAAGAGTAATAGCTTTCTGCTTTAATAAATTAGATAATATGGGATTGAGAATAGAGATATATCATAAAAGTAAAGAGAAAGAAAGTTTCAAAAATCCTAGTAGAATAATGTTAGTTGCTGACCTTAATAAAAGTTTAGTAGTGACAAAAGTTGGAGATAAAATCAGTGGATTTTATACTGATAATCAAGTATTTATAAATATAATATCGGAGCATATACATAGTGATATATATATGGCAAAGTTAGCCCAAATTTATGAGGAGACTTTTAATGAAAAAATAAAGATAGATACTCTTCATGAAAAAAGGAATTTTATAGTATAAGGAGGAAAGATGTTTGAAAGAAGTAGTGGAGTATTGATGCATATATCATCATTACCTAGTGAATATGGAATAGGAGACTTTGGAAAAAAAGCTTATGAATTTGTAGACTTTCTAAATGAAACAGGACAAAAACTATGGCAGATACTTCCACTAGGGCCAACAGGTTATGGAGATTCTCCTTATCAATCTTATTCAGCCTTTGCTGGAAATTTTCTTTTCATAGATATGGAAGATTTTGTAAGAGAGGGATATATAATAGATGAAAATCTTATTCCTTTAAAAAAAATAAATTATGATGATAATTTAGACTATGAGCAAGTAAAATATGAGAAGGAAAAACTTTTAAAAGTAGTATTTGAAGAGTTTATGAAAAGAGAGGACTCAAAAGAGGAGTATAAAAAGTTTATTAATAAAAATAGTTATTGGTTAGAGGATTATGCTCTATATATGGTACTAAAAGATAAATTTAACGGATTACCTTGGCAACAGTGGAGTAAAATCTATAAGAATAAAATTAGAAAAAAATTTGAAAAAGATATAATTGAAGAAAAAATGCTTGAATATTATAGATTTTTGCAATATACTTTCTATAAGCAATGGAAGAGATTAAAAGAATATGCTAATAGTAAAGGGGTAAAAATAGTTGGAGATATTCCTATCTTCGTTGCAACAGATAGTGCAGACACTTGGAGTAACCCTGAGATATTTCAATTTACAGAATCAGGAGTTCCTAAAAGAGTAGCTGGTTGTCCACCAGATTATTTTAGTAAAACAGGACAATTATGGGGAAATGTTCTCTATGATTGGAAAAAATTAAAAAAAGATAATTATAAGTGGTGGATAGATAGAATAAGATTTTGTTTTGAAATATATGATATTGTAAGAATAGACCACTTTAGAGGTTTTGAATCATATTGGAGTATCAAATATGGAGAGAAAACTGCTATCAGAGGGCATTGGGAGAAAGGACCTGGAATAGAGCTATTTAGAACTATTGAAAAAAGATTGGGAAAACTTCCAATAATAGCTGAAGATTTAGGGCTTTTGACTCCACAAGTTAAAAAGCTTCTAAAAAGAACAGGGTACCCTGGTATGAAAATATTAGAGTTTGCTTTTGATAATGAGGATAATGATTACTTACCACATAAGTATGAAAAAAATTGTGTAGCATATATGGGAACACATGACAATGATACTGTTGTTGGTTGGTATGAAAATTTAAGTCCAGAAACTAAAAATAGATGTGATGAGTATCTTAAAAAATGGCTCTTGGAAAGAGACAGAAATTATTGGAATCCAATAAAGTGGAGAGGAATAGAAGCTCTTTGGAGCTCAGATGCCCAAATGGTAATAATTCAGATGCAAGATTTACTTGGATTAGGAAGTTTTGCAAGAATGAATACTCCATCTACAGTTGGAATAAATTGGAAATGGAGACTTCAGGAAAAAGATTTAACTGAAGATATAAAAGAGAGATTAAAAGAGATAACAAAATTATTTAATAGATAAAATAAAATATTAATGAGGTAAGAGGAATGAGAGTAGAAAAAGAGGTATTAAGAAAACAAATTGAAAGAAACTTAAAAGTAAGTTTTGGAAAAGAGCTTGGGGAAGCTAAAGATTTTGAAATTTATAGAGCATTAGGGCAAGCCGTAATGGAAAACATTGCTGATAACTGGTATGACACAGGGAAGCTTTATGAAAAGCAAAAACAAGCTTTCTATCTATCAGCAGAGTTTTTAATGGGAAGAGCGTTAGGAAACAACCTAATCAACCTTGGAATGTTAAAAGAGGTACAAGAGCTATTCGACGAATTAGGAATAGACTACAATAAAGTAGAGGATGCTGAAGAGGACTCAGCTTTAGGAAATGGAGGATTAGGAAGACTAGCAGCATGTTTCTTGGATTCATTAGCTACTCTTAACCTACCAGGAAAAGGATATGGAATAAGATATAGAAACGGAATATTTAACCAAGAGTTTAGAGATGGATATCAAATAGAAAAACCAGAAACTTGGTTAAAATATGGAGATGTATGGTCAGTAATGAGACCTGATGACGAAGTAATAGTTACATTTGGAGATGGAAGTGTAAGAGCTGTTCCTTATGATATGCCAATAATTGGATATGGAACTAATAATATAAATACTTTAAGACTTTGGGAAGCACACTCATTAGTAGACTTAGACTTAGGAAAATTCAATCAGCAAGACTATCTACATGCAACTCAACAAAAGACTTTAGCTGAAGATATTTCAAGAGTACTATATCCAAATGATTCAACTGATGAAGGTAAAAAGTTAAGATTAAAACAACAATACTTCTTTGTATCAGCATCATTACAAGATATAGTAAAAAGATATAAAAAAGTTCATGGAAATGATTTTGATAAATTTGCAGAATTTACAGCTATCCAATTAAATGATACACATCCAGTTATAGCTATTCCAGAATTGATGAGAATATTTATAGATATTGAAGGAATATCTTGGGAAAAAGCTTGGAGCATAGTAGAGAAAACTTTTGCTTATACTAACCACACAATATTAGCAGAAGCTCTTGAAAAATGGTGGGTAGGACTATATGAGCAAGTTGTACCAAGAGTTTATCAAATAACTCAAGGAATAGATAACCAATTAAGAGAGTTATTAGAGCAAAAATTCCCTGGAGATAAAGCTAGACAAGATAGAATGAGAATAATCAATGGAAATATGATTCATATGGCTTGGCTTGCTATCTATGGAAGCCACAAAGTAAATGGAGTTGCTGCTCTACATACTGAAATCTTAAAAAATAAAGAATTAAAAGATTGGTATGAATTATATCCAGAAAAATTCTTAAATAAAACAAATGGAATAACACAAAGAAGATGGTTATTACAATCTAACCCACAATTAGCTAGTTTAATCACTGAATTAATTGGAGATGCTTGGATAACTGATTTAAGTGAATTAAAAAAATTGGAAGCTTATTTAGATGATGAAAAAGTTTTAAAAAGAATTTTAGATATAAAACATGAGAAAAAAGTAGAACTTGCAGAGTTTTTAAAGAGAACTCAAGGAATAGAGATAAATCCAGATTCTATCTTTGATGTACAAATAAAAAGATTACACGAATACAAAAGACAACTATTAAATATATTCCAAATCATAGGGCTATATAATAAATTAAAATTAAATCCTAGCATGAACTTTACTCCAGTAACATATATATTCGGAGCTAAAGCAGCACCTGGATATTTTGTAGCTAAAGGAATAATCAGATTAATAAACGAAGTAGCACAAATGATAAATAAAGATCCAGATGTAAACTCTAAATTAAAAGTAGTATTTGTAGAAAACTATAGAGTATCAGTGGCACAAAAACTATTCCCAGCAGCAGATATATCTGAACAAATTTCAACAGCTGGAAAAGAAGCTTCAGGTACAGGAAATATGAAATTTATGTTAAATGGAGCCTTAACTTTAGGAACTATGGATGGGGCAAATGTTGAGATAGTAGAAGAAGCTGGAAAAGAAAATAACTATATCTTTGGACTTACAGTAAAAGAAGTAGAAGAGATGAGAGCAAATGGATATGACCCACATGTTCCATATAATTGTGTAGAAGGGCTTAAGAAAATAGTTGATTCTTTAGTAGATGGAACATTCAGTGACTTAGGAAATGGAGTATATGGAACTATTCACAGATCATTAATGGAAAATGCTCCTTGGCATCAAGCTGACCAATACTTTGTATTAGAGGATTATGAAGCATATAGAAGAACTCAACAATTAATCAATAAAGAGTATACTTTCAGAATGGACTGGGCTAGAAAACAGTTGAAAAATATAGCTAATGCTGGAAAATTCTCATCTGATAGAACTATAAAAGAGTATGCTGAGGAGATTTGGAATATTACTCCAGTAAAATTATAATAAAACATAGGAGGGGGTAAGATTGGAAAAAGAATTAGATAGATATCTTTTTCATAAAGGAGAACATAGAGAAGCATATAGATATATGGGAGCACATTTTGAAGATGACGGTGTCATCTTCAGAGTATGGGCTCCTAATGCTAGAGCCATTTCAGTAGTTGGAGATTTCAATGGCTGGAATGGAGATAATCATTTTATGAATAAGATAAACCCAGAGGGAATTTGGGAATTAAAAATACCTGGATTAAAAAAGATGGATTTATATAAATTTAGAGTGGAACAAGCAGATGGAAATGTAGTTTTTAAAGCTGATCCTTATGCTTTTTACTCTGAATTAAGACCAAATACAGCATCAGTACTTTACGATATACCAAAGTTTAAATGGACTGATACTAGATGGATGAATAAAAGAATAACAGGGCTTAATAAGCCTATGAATATTTATGAAGTGCATTTAGGTTCATGGAAGAAGAAAGAAAACGGAGATTTTTTAAATTATAGAGAGATAGCAGAAGAGTTATGTGAATATGTAAAGGATATGAACTATACCCATATAGAAGTAATGCCAATAAATGAGTACCCATTAGATGCTTCTTGGGGATATCAAGGTACAGGATATTATTCTGTAACTAGTAGATATGGTTTACCAGAAGATTTTATGTACTTTGTTAACTATATGCATAGACATAATATAGGGGTAATCTTAGATTGGGTGCCAGGACATTTTTGTAAAGATGCTCATGGATTGTATAGATTTGATGGAACAGCTACTTATGAATATGCAGATGAGAGAATTGGTGAAAATAGAGAATGGGGAACTTGTAATTTTGATTTAACTAGATATGAAGTTCAAAGCTTTTTAATATCTAACGTAAATTTTTGGTTTAAAGAGTTTCATATAGATGGCGTAAGAATAGATGCTGTAGCAAATATGTTATATCTTCCTAATGTAGATGGACTTACAAATCGTTATGGTGGAAAAGAAAACTTAGGAGCTGTAGATTTTTTCAAAAAATTTAACAGTGCTATACATGATGATTTTCCTAATTGTGTAGTTATGGCTGAAGATTCAACAGCTTGGCCAAATGTAACAAAACATGCAGTTGATGGAGGACTTGGATTTGATAACAAATGGAATATGGGTTGGATGAATGATACCTTAAAATATTTTGAAGAGGATCCGTTATATAGAAAAGATCATCATGGAAAACTTACATTCTCATTTATGTATGCTTTTTCAGAAAACTATGTTTTGCCATTATCACATGATGAGGTAGTACATGGGAAAAAATCTATTGTAAATAAGATGCCAGGATTTTTTGGAGCACAACTAGCTAATGTAAGAGCTCTATACTCATATCAAATGCTACATCCAGGAAAAAAATTGAACTTCATGGGAAATGATTTTGCTCAAGGGTTGGAATGGAGATTTTATGAGCAGTTAGAGTGGCAACTTTTAGATAGAGAAGAAAATAAAAAGGTGCAAGATTACTGTAGAGCTTTAAATAAGATGTATTTAAAAGAAAAAGCTCTTTGGGAAGATAGTTGGGATACTTTTGAATGGATAGAACATGAAAATCATAATGGGAATACAATCACATTTTTAAGAAAAACTAAAGATAATAGTGAAAAAATTATAGGGATATTTAATTTCTCTGGGGAGAGCAAAATAGGATATAAAATAGGTGTGCCAGAGGATAAAATATATAGAGTAGTTCTAAACAGTGATGATGAAAAATATGGGGGGACAAACTTTAGTAAGAGAAAGAGATATAAGGCAATAGCTGAGGAATGGAATGGCAGACCTCAACATATTGAAGTAGATATTTGTGGAAACTCTGTTATTTTTCTAAAAGCTGAAGAGAAAAAAATAAAGACGGAGGAGGAAGTTAAAGAAGAGAAAAAAGAAAAAACAACTAAAAAAAGAGTAATTAAAACTAAAAAAGAAGAGGTATAAAATAAACATTGGGAGGATAGGTATGAAGAAAAAATATATAATAGCTATGTTACTAGCTGGGGGACAAGGAAGCCGTCTTAAAAAACTTACAGAAAAAATAGCAAAACCAGCTGTTTCATTTGGTGGAAAATACAGAATAATAGATTTTACATTGAGTAACTGTTCAAACTCTGGTATAGATACTGTAGGAGTACTTACTCAATATGAGCCACATGTATTAAATGAGCATATTGGAAATGGTTCACCTTGGGACCTAGATAGAATGAATGGTGGAGTTACAGTATTACAACCTCATACTAAGAAAAATGATGAAGGTGGATGGTATAAAGGAACAGCTAATGCTATCTATCAAAATATAGCTTTTGTTGATAAATATGAACCAGAACATGTACTTATCTTATCAGGAGACCATATCTATAAAATGGACTATGACAAGATGTTAAAATTCCATGTAGAAAAAAATGCAGATGCTACTATAGGAGTATTTAACGTTCCTTTAAAAGATGCACCAAGTTTTGGTATAATGAATACTAACGAGGATTTTTCAATCTATGAATTTGAAGAAAAACCAAAAGAGCCAAAAAGTACTTTAGCTTCTATGGGAATATATATCTTTAAATGGAGCGTATTAAAAAAATATCTAATAGAAGATGAAAAAGATCCTAACTCAAGTAATGACTTTGGTAAAAATATTATTCCAAATCTATTAAAAGATAATATGAAGTTATTTGCTTATCCATTTGAAGGATATTGGAAAGACGTTGGAACAATTGAAAGTTTCTGGGAAGCTCATATGGATTTATTAAAAGAGGATAACGAATTAAATTTATTTGATAAAAATTGGAAAATTAACACACGTCAAGGGGTATATCCACCACTATATGTAAGTGATGATGCTAAAGTAATAAACTCTCTTGTAGAAAAAGGTTGTGAAATAGAGGGAGAAGTTAAAAACTCAGTTATTTTCCCTGGTGTAAAAATTGGAAAAAATAGTAAAGTTTTTAATTCAGTAATAATGCCTGATACAACAATTGAAGAAAATGTAATTGTAAATAAGGCTATTCTAGCTGAAAATGTATTTGTAGAGAAAAATACAGTAATTGGAGATAATAAAGAGATTGTTGTAATAGGAAAAGGCGAAATAGTAAAGAGTAATGCTGTAAAATAGGGCTTTACAAGGGGAGGAAATATGCTTAACAATTATATGGCTATAATATTTTTAGATGAAACATTAGATAATATCAGAGCACTTACTAAAATGAGACCACTTGCTTCTGTACCAGTTGGTGGAACATATAGAATAATTGACTTTTCACTTTCAAATTTAGTAAATGCTGGAATAAGAAATGTAGGAATTTTTGCAGGAAATGAAGATTTAAACTCATTAACTGACCACATTGGAAGAGGAGCAGAGTGGGATTTAGATAGAAAAAAAGATGGAATATTTATGTTCAAACAAATGGCAGACTCTGCTTATACTACTAACATAAAAAGAGTTAAGAAAAATATGGAATATTTTTTCCGTAGTAAGCAAGAGAACGTAGTAGTATTAAGTTCTCATATGGTATGCAACTTAGATGTAAAAGATGTTGTGAAAAAACATGAAGCTAGTGGAAAAGATATAACTTTAGTATATAAAAATGTTCACAATGCTAATGAGAGATTTGACAATTGTGACAGTGTAAAAGTAGGAGAAAATGGAGAGATTTTAGGAATTGGACAAAACCTTTTCTTTAAAAAAGATGAGAATATTTCTCTAGAAGCTTTTGTAATGAGTAAAGAGCTTTTAATTAAAATGATTTGTGATGGAATCCAAGAGGGAGTTTATTATACAGTTAGAGATTTAGTAACTAGAAATATGGGAAGAGTTAGTATAAATGGGTATGAGTTTAAAGGATATTTAGCTTGTATAAACTCTACTAAAGAATACTTTGATTTCAATATGGATCTATTGAAAAAAGAGGTTAGAGAAGACCTTTTCAATCCTGAAAGAAGTATCTATACTAAAACAAAAGATACTCCACCATCATTATTTAGAGAGGGAGCAGAGGTAAATAACAGCCTTGTAGCAAATGGATGTATCTTAAGTGGTACAGTAAGAAACTCTATACTAGCTAGAGGAGCAGTAGTAGAAGCTGGAGCAATAGTAGAGGATTGTATCCTATTACAAGATTCAGTTGTAAAATCTGGGGCTGTACTTAAAAATATAATTGTAGATAAAAATAATGTGATAAAATCTAATGAGAAACTAAGTGCTTCTAGAAACTATCCATTAGTAATTGAAAAAAGTATTAAATGGGATGATAAGCACTATAAAAATCTATTAGCTTATTTAGAAGGAGCTAATAAAGAATAAGGAGGAAAAATATGAAAGTACTTTTTGCTACTGGAGAAGCTTGGCCATTTATAAAAACAGGTGGTCTAGGGGATGTAGCATACTCACTACCAAAGGCTCTAAAAGAAAAAGGAATAGATGCTAGAGTTATACTTCCAAAGTATGGGCAAATTCCTGAAAAGTATAGATATAATATGAAGCATCTAGGACATAAAAAAATATGGGCATCACACTATGATGCTTATGTAGGAATAGAGAGTTATGAACTTGAAGGAGTTACTTATTATTTTGTAGATAATATGCAATACTTTACAAGAGCTAAAATATATGGAGAGCTAGATGATTGTGAAAGATTTACTTTTTTCACTAAAGCAGTAGTAGAGACTTTTGATATTACAGGATTTACTCCAGATATTATCCATTGTAATGATTGGCATACAGCTCTTACTCCAATATATCTATTAGAAAGAGGACTTACTAATATAAAAACAGTCTTCACTATCCATAATTTAAGATTCCAAGGATTTTTTCCTAATCAAGAGATTGAGGAAACACTAGAGATAGATAGAAATAAATATTACCAAGAAGATGGACTTAAATATTATGATATGATATCTTTCTTAAAAGGTGGAGTAGTTTACTCTGACTATATAACAACAGTTAGTGAAACTTATGCTCAAGAGATAAAAACTCCAGAGTATGGGGAAGGAATAGATGGACTATTTAGAAAATTTGATTACAAACTAGCTGGAATAGTAAATGGAATAGATGGAAATGTATTTAAGCTAAGTAACAAACCTAAAAAAGAGATGAAAGCTAAACTACAAAAAGAGTTAGGATTAGAAGTGGACCCAGATGTACCATTAGTAGCAATAATATCAAGACTTGATAGACAAAAAGGTATTGATATGTTAACTCAAACTTTCGATAGAATGATGAATTTAGGAATTCAATTTGTTTTACTTGGAAGTGGAGAAGCTCACTATGAAAACTTTTTTAGATGGAAAGAGAGTCAATATCCTAAAAAAGTTTGTGCTTATATAGGATTTAACCAACCACTATCAATAGATGTATATGAAGGTGCTGATATATTCCTAATGCCATCACTATTTGAGCCTTGTGGACTTTCTCAAATGATAGCTATGAGATATGGAACAATACCTCTAGTTAGAGAAACAGGAGGACTAAAAGATACTGTTACTCCATACAATGAGGTTACTGGTGAAGGAGATGGATTTGGTTTCCAAGAACCTAATGGTGAGGTATTATTGAAGATACTTTCTTATGCTATATCTATCTATAAAGATAAAAAGCAATGGGATAATATTATAAAACATGCTAAGGCTAGAGATAATAGTTGGGATATCTCAGCTGATAAGTATATAGAAGTTTATAAAAAAATAATTAAATAAAAATCTATAAGGGGGCTGTTGATATACTATGATAAAAATGTGTAGTATACACAGCCTCATTTTATATTTTTAATATGTTTTGGAGAGAAAAAATGAGTAGTAGAAATAGTGAAAAAGTTTTTGAATATTTAAAAGAAAAGATTATGTCTGGAGAATGGAAAGATGGAGAACAGATTACTCCAGAGATACAATTAGCAAAAGAGCTAGAAGTGGGAAGAAATGCAGTAAGAGAAGCTATTGAAAAACTTGTGGGGATGAAAGTACTTGTTAAGAAAAAAGGAAAGGGGACTTTCGTACAATCTAAGCTTATAGATTTAGAGTTTAATAATATGTTAATTAATACAATAATTAATAAGGATGATTATTTAGATATTTTAGAATTTAGAAAAACTTTTGAGCCAGAAAATATAAAATTATTTATAAGAAATGCAGATGAAAAAGATTATCTTGAATTAAAAAAACTTTATGACGAAATGATAAGTAACAAAGATAATAGAGATAAGTTTTCTTATTATGATGCTATGTTTCATAATTTAATAGCTAAAGGAACAAAAAATACTATAATAATAAAGATTAGTGACATATTGTCTAATATAATGATAGGACATCAAAAAAAATTAAATTTAATTTTAGGTTCAGACAGTGGAATAAAAGAACATACATTGATTTTAGAGGCTATATTTGAAAAAGATGAAGATATGGCATATATGTTTATGAGAAAACATATAATGAGAACAATTAAAGATGTTCTACAAGTTAAAAATGGTTTAGAAAGATAAAAGTGTTCTAAAATAGTTAAAAATATTTTTTTTAAAAAAAAGTTGATAATTTAAAAACGAAATTATTGACTTTTTTTTATTTTTATATTATCATAAATCTATGAACAAAAACAACATGTAGGACAAGTTTGAGTAAAGTTTAATTTTTAAGGGAGGAAAAATGTTAAAAAGTCAAGAGTTAAGAAAAGTAGCACCAGAAGTAGACCCACTTAGAATAGGAATGGGATGGAAAGTAAAAGATTTAGAAAAGCCACAAATAATGATTGAAAGTACATATGGAGATAGTCATCCTGGAAGTGCTCATCTTTTAGATTTTGTAAAAGAGATAGAAAGAGGAATAAATGAAAATGGAGGAAAGGGAGCAAAATATTTTACAACTGATATTTGTGATGGACAAGCTCAAGGTCATGATGGAATGAACTATTCTTTAGCTTCAAGAGAGTTTATAGCTGATATGATAGAGATACAAGCAGGTGCTACACCTTTTGATGCAGGAGTTTTTGTAGCAAGCTGTGATAAAGGAATGCCAGCTAATCTTATGGCAGCAGCAAGATTAAATATTCCATCAATAGTTTTTACAGGAGGAATAATGGCAGCGGGACCTAATATGTTAACATTGGAGCAATTAGGTACTTATAGTGCTAGATTTGAGAGAGGGGAAATTACAAAAGAGGAGTTTTGTTATGCAAAAGAAAATGCATGTCCATCATGTGGAGCATGTTCTTTTATGGGGACAGCTTCAACAATGCAAGTTATGGCAGAGGCATTGGGATTAGCTCTTCCTGGAACAGCATTATTACCAGCTATCTCTCCAGATTTGATGACAAAAGCTTATGAAGTAGGAGTAAGAGCTTTAGAATTAGCAAAAGAGGGAATTCGTCCATCTGATATACTTACAGAAAAAGCATTTGAAAATGCTATAATGGTTCATGCTGCAATAGCAGGTTCATCAAATTCTTTATTACATATTCCAGCAATAGCTCATGAGATTGGAATAGAATTAGATGCAGAGAAATTTGATAAGATACATAGAGAGATTCCATACATTTTAAATATAAGACCTAGTGGATTTTATCCAGGAGAATACTTCTATTATGCAGGAGGAGTGCCAGCGATAATGGAAGAGATAAAAGAATTTTTACATCTTGATGTAATGACTGTAACAGGAAAAACATTAGGGGAAAATTTAGAAGAGTTAAAGAAAAATGGATATTATGAGAGATGTTATGCAGAATTAGAAAAGCGTAATGTAAAGAAGGAAGATGTAATAAAAACTGCTGCAAATCCAATACAAAAGCAAGGAGCTTTAGCTATATTAAAAGGAAACTTAGCACCAGAAGGAGCAGTAATAAAACATTCTGCTGTACCAAAAGAGATGCAAGATGCAGTATTGAAAGCAAGACCATTTGACAGTGAAGAGGAAGCTATTAAAGCAGTGCTTACTGGAGTAATTCAACCAGGAGATGCAATTATAATAAGATATGAAGGACCAAAGGGAAGTGGAATGCCAGAGATGTTTTATACAACAGAAGCAATTGCTTCGGATCCAAGAATATCTGCATCAACAGCTTTAATAACAGATGGTAGATTTTCAGGGGCTACTCGTGGACCAGCTATAGGACATGTTTCTCCAGAAGCTAGTGAAGGAGGACCTATTGCATTAATAGAAAATGAAGATTTAATTAGAATTAATGTAGCTGAAAGAAAATTAGAAATAATAGGAGTAAAAGGAGAGAAAAAAACTCCAGAAGAGATAGATGAAATACTAAAAGAAAGAAAATCTAGATGGATAAAGCCAGCTCCTAAATATACAAAAGGACCGCTAGGAATTTATACAAGATTTGCAGTTTCGCCAATGAAAGGTGGATATATAGAGATAAAATAAGTTTACTACTCCTTTCTCTTTAAAAATAAATAAAACTAGAAGAGAAAGGAGTTTTTCAATAATTATATATAAAGGAGAGTATTTATGGTAGATTTTATAGCATCTCCAGAAAGATTAATTTTTGGAGCAATATTAGGGTTTGCAGTTTTATTATTTTTAATTATTAAAGTGAAGATACAACCATTTGTTGCAATTATGTCTTCAGCACTTATTATAGGTTTAACTTGTGGAATGCCTTTTAAAATGATTACATCAACTTTAGCTCAAGGTGTAGGTTCAACTTTAGAAACAATAGCTATATTGATAGGACTAGGTTCTATGTTCGGAGCAATATTGCAAGTATCTGGAGGAGTAGAAGTAATAGCTTCAACACTTTTGGATAAATTTGGAGAAGAAAAAGCTCCATGGGCTTTAGGAATAACTGGATTAGTTGTAGGAATGCCAGTGTTCTTTGATTCAGGTTTATTAATTTTAATACCAGTAGCTTTTGGTATTGCACGTAGAACAGGAAAATCTATTTTTCATTATTCAATACCTTTACTTGCAGGTTTAGCAATAGGACATGCTTTTGTACCACCTACACCTGGACCAGTTTTAGTAGCTGAAATGTTAGGAGTAGAACTAAGTTATGTAATAATTTTAGGAATAATAGTTGGTATTCCAGCAATGATAATAGCTGGACCAATTTTTGGAAGAATAGCAGGAAATAAATTTATCTGTCCAGTACCACACTCTTTTTTAGAAAATGAGAAAAAAATGGAAGAGAAAAAGATTGAAAATAGAAAGTTACCAAGTTTTGGTCTAGTTGTTTCGATTATTTTACTACCACTATTTTTAATAATATTTAACACAATTTCCGGTTTAGTACCGGCATTAAGAACATTAGAGCCAATTTTAGAGTTTTTAGGGACTCCAGTAATAGCACTGTTGTTATCTACAATATGTGGAATGTATTTCTTAGGAATTCGTGGTGGATTTAGTATAAAGGATATCACAGAGATAATGCAAGACTCTCTTCAATCTTGTGGGAATATAATCCTTCTAATTTCAGGTGGAGGAATGCTAAGATTTGTATTGCAAAATTCTGGAATTGGTATTGTACTTGGAAATTTTGTAGGGGGATTACCACTTCCGTTAGTATTAGTAGCTTTCTTAGTTGCGGCGGCAGTAAGAATATCTGTTGGTTCGGCCACAGTATCTATGACAATGGCAGCTGGAATAATGGCTTCTATGCCAATGGTAAGAGATCTGTCTCAACTTCAACTTGCAACATTAGTTATTGCTGTAGCTTCTGGAGCAACTGCATTTAGCCATGTAAATGACTCAGGTTTCTGGTTATCAAAATCACTATTTGAAGTTGATGAAAAAACAAACCTATCAACATGGACAGTAATGGAAACTCTTGTAGGAATTGTAGGTATAGTTGGAGCTACAATAGTTTGGTTCATAGTATCGTAATTATTAAGAAGGAGAGAGAGCTCCTTCTTATTTTTAAATACTTCTCTTTTTAAAAATTCTTTTATATCTTTCTTGACAAATTTTACTCTTTTCTCCTAATTTTAAACTTAAAATTCTATATAAACTTTCAATTATTATTAATTGTGGTATTCTAGAAGAAAAACCAACTTTATCCATAGGAGTGGAATTTTCAGAAAAAAATAAACATATATCTACTGATTGAGAAAAAGGGGTTCTAGCATAATTAGTAATCCCAATAGAACAAGCTGGAGTTTCATTAATAATCTCAAGTAGAGTAAGAACATCTTTGTTGATACCAGAATGAGAAAAAATAAGTGCTACATCTGTATCATCAAGGATAGATGCTTGTAAAAGCTGAGAATGAAAATCTTCAATCATAGAGCATTTTAATCCAAGTCTTATAAATTTATACCAAGATTCTTTAGCTAAGATGCCAGAAGCTCCCATAGCAAAAATATATATATGGTTAGCATTTAATATTATTTCTGAAATTTCTTCCATTTTATCTGTATTAAAATATTCAATACTTTCTTCTAAGATAGCAGAGTTTGTTTTAGCAACATTTGTATAAATATCATTAGCATTAGAGTTTTTATTTACATTGAAAGAAATAGTTTTATTTGAAGAATTTACAAACTCTTTTGCTATCCCTAATTTTAATAAATAAAAATTTTCAAATCCTATTTTTTTAGTAAATCTTGAAATTGAAGCAACAGAAGTTCCTATTTTTTCTGACATATCTTCAATAGTCATATCAATTACTGCAAAAGTATTTTCTAAAATAAAAAGAGCTATTTTTTGTTCAGCAGGACTAAAACTAGGTAAAAGTTGATCTAATAAAAATAATTTACTTTTTTTATTCATTATACAATCTCCTTTGTAAAAAAATTACATAAAATTAAAAGAACTATCTATTTACATGAATGTTTTTTACATGATACAATAATTACAAGAAAAAATCAATAAGTTTCTAAAAAAAATAAAAGGGAGAGGATTAATACAGATGAAAGAAAAAGTTTTAAAAAATTTACAAACATTTGCTAAAGGAATATTTGTTCCTGTATTAATATTACCAATAGTAGGAATTTTATTTGCTTTTGCAAGTATTTTTACGAACTCAAGGGTTTATAATTTGATACCTTTTTTAAATAATGGGGTATTTATAAATTTTGGAAAGATATTAGGGCAATCTTTAATACCAATTATAGGAACTTACTTAGGGATTTTATTTACAGTGGGAATAGCTATAGGAATGGCTAAAAAAGAAAAACATTATGCTGCATTAGTCGCAATGTTATCATATTTTGTATTTATTCATAGTATGAATGTATATATGGGAATACAGAATTTAATCTTACCACTAAGTGAATTAAGAGGAAGCGGACATACTATAATGATGGGAATTCAGATCATAGATATGGGAATTTTTTTAGGAATTGCTTTAGGATTGATAGTAGCTTATGTTCATAATAAATTTATTGATGTAGAATTAAAAGGAGCATTACAAATTTATGGAGGTTCTAGGTTAGTATTTATAGTTTTATCGTTTACAATGATTTTATTATCTATAATTTCTACTCATATATGGCCAATCGTTCAACACGGAATAAATACTTTATCAATTTTTATAGAAAGTACAGGAGTATTTGGAATTTTTACATATGGATTTTTAGATAGAATATTAATTCCAACAGGATTACATCATTTAATTTATCCAACGTTTTTATATACTAATTTTGGTGGTAGTGAAATGGTTGAGGTTATACAAAATGGAGAAAAAGTTTCAGTGTTATTTGAAGGAGCAAGAAATATATATAATGCTCAATTATCAAATATAGATAGTGTAACAAGATTAACGAAAAGTGTAGTATGGGATGCTAGAGGAATTACTAAAATATTCGGATTATGGGGAGCAGTATTTGCTATGTATCAAACAGCAAAACCTGAAAATAAAATAAAAACAAAAGCAATATTATTATCAGCTATGGGAGCATCAATTATAGCTGGTGTAACAGAGCCAATAGAATTTTCTTTCTTATTTACAGCACCGATATTATTTGTAGCACATGCAGTAATTGCTGGTTTAGGAATGGTAGTGTTTTCTATTTTAGATATAAGAACAATTATTCCTAATGGAGTTATAGATTTTTTACTAATGAATATTCCAGTAGGAATAGATAGAACAAGTTGGCCTATGGTATTTGTTATAGGAATAGGGCAAGCTGTAGTATATTATTTTGTTTTTAGATTTTTAATTACAAAATTAAATTTAAAAACACCTGGAAGAGAAGATGAAAAAGAAGTAAAATTATATAGTAAAGCTGATTATAAAGAAAAGAAAGAAAAAGAAGCAAAAACAGAAAATATAGCGGTTACAATTGTAGAAGGATTAGGAGGAAAAGAAAATATTGTTAAAATTGAAAATTGTTATACAAGATTGAGAGTAACTTTAAAATCAACAAATAATATAAATGAAGAAATTTTAAATAGAACAGAACCTAATAAAATAATAAAAATAGATAATGAAAATTTACAAGTTGTATATGGAATAAAAGTTAGAAGTATAAGAAATAAAATAGATGATTATTTAAATAATTAAAATGGAGGATAGAATGAATAAGAAATTTTCAGTATTAATAGCAGGTGGAGGAAGCACATTTACTCCAGGAATAGTTTTAATGTTATTAGAACAGCTTGAGAGATTCCCTCTTAGAAAAATAAAGTTTTATGATAATGATGGTGAAAGACAAGAACCAATAGGAGAAGCTTGTAAAGTTTTAATAAAAGAGAAAGCTCCAGAGATAGAGTTTTTATACACAACAGATCCAGAAGAAGCTTTTACAGATATAGATTTTGTAATGGCACATATAAGAGTAGGGAAATATAAAATGAGAGAATTAGATGAAAAAATTCCTTTAAAGCATGGAGTAGTTGGACAAGAAACTTGTGGGCCTGGTGGAATTGCTTATGGAATGAGATCAATAGGTGGAGTTTTAGAACTAATAGACTATATGGAAAAATATTCTCCAAATGCATGGCTTTTAAATTATTCAAATCCAGCTGCTATTGTGGCAGAAGCGACAAGAATTTTAAGACCAAATTCAAAGATTTTAAATATATGTGATATGCCAATAGGAACAGAGACACGTATGGCTAAGATTTTAGGATTAAAATCAAGAAAAGATATGATTGTAAAATATTATGGATTAAATCATTTTGGATGGTGGACAGATGTTAGAGATAAAGAAGGAAATGATTTAATGCCAAGATTAAAAGCGTATGTAGGGGAACATGGATATTTACCTCCTGAGGTAGTGGATCATCAACATATGGATCCTAGCTGGATAGAAACTCATAAAAAAGCAAAGGATATTTTAGCAACAGATCCTACAACTTTACCAAATACTTATTTGAAATATTATTTATTTCAAGATTATGTAGTAGAACATTCAGATCCTAATTATACAAGAGCTAATGAGGTTATGGATGGAAGAGAGAAACATGTATTTACAGAGTGTAGAAGAATAGCTGAAAAAGGAAGTTCTGAAGGAACAACTTTAACAACTGACAATCATTCTATATTTATAGTAGATTTGGCTACAGCTATTGCATTTAATACAAAAGAAAGAATGTTATTAATAGTAGAAAATAATGGAGCTATTAAAAATTTTGATCCAACTGCTATGGTAGAGATACCATGCCTTGTTGGAAGTAATGGACCAGAACCATTGTTAGTAGGAGAGATACCACAATTCCAAAAAGGATTGATGGAACAACAAGTTTCTGTTGAAAAATTAGTTGTACAAGCATGGATTGAAAAGTCATATCATAAATTATGGCAAGCTTTAATGCTTTCTAAAACTGTTCCAAGTGCAACAGTAGCTAAAGCTATACTAGATGATTTATTAGAAGCAAATAAAGAGTATTGGCCAGAATTAAAATAGAAGAAAAATGTTGATAAGAGAGTAAAATCTTTTATCAGCATTTTTTTTATTTTCTTTCTTTAAATGTGTTATAATATAAAGAAAAAGGGAGAGGAGAGTTATGAATAAATTTATAAATGAGGTATTTTCAAAATTAGCAGATAAAAAAATCTTAGTTAATTTTACTGTAGAATTAATATTTTTTATTTTAAAATTGGCATTTTGTATCTTTATATATTATGTAGCTATAAAGGTATTAAAAAAATTGACACCACTATTTAATACAAAAAAGAAAGATGATTTAGTAGTAGATAAATCTTTAAAGAGTTTTATCAAATCAATACTAAATGTAGGGGTACATGCTCTTTTAATAACCATATGTTTACTTATAATGGGGGTAAAGGAGAGTAGTTTACTTGCTTTCTTTGGAACTTTAGGAATAGGTGTAGGTTTAGCACTAAAGGATAACCTTTCTAACTTTGCAGGAGGGATAATCATTCTATTGTTTAAAACTTATAAAGTGGGAGATGAAGTAAATATAAGTGATGAGATGGGATATATAGATGATATAGATATATTTTCGACAACAATAAAGACTCATAACAACGATTTGGTAATGATACCTAATGGAATGATAATCTCTAATAAAGTAATAAACTATACTAAGACACCAATTAGAAGATTAAAATTTATAATAGGTATAGCTTATGATGCTGATATAGATGTAGCTAGAAAAGCATTAGAAGATTTATTAAGAGAAAATCCTTTGGTACTAAAGGAGCCAGCAGTATATTCCCATGTAGATTCATATGGAGATAGTTCAATAAATATAGCTCTGAAAGGTTGGACATCAAATGAGAATTATTGGACAGTATATAAAGAGACAATGAATGGAATAAAGAAAGCTTTAGATAATGTAAATGTAGAGATTCCATTTCCACAAATGGATATTAGTATAAAAAATCCTAAGATGGATATTAATTTGAATAAGGATTAGGAGAGAGGAATGAAGAAAATTTTTACAATAATATTGAGCTTAATTCTTTCAATATTTTCCTATGCTTTAGATGTCTATGTAGAAAAGGTATCTGATGGAGATAGCTTTGTAGCAAAATATAATGGAAAAAAAATAAGAGTTAGAATGTATGGTGTAGATGCTCCAGAACTTAAGCAAAAGCATGGTAAAGAGTCGAAGGAGTATCTTGAAAATCTGATTCTTGGGAAAAAAGTAGAATTAAAAGTATTATATGAAGATAAGTATAAAAGAAAGATAGCGAGGGTTTACTATAAGAATAAAGAGATAAACTTAGAGATGCTAAAAAGTGGAAATGTATGGTTTTATGAGTACCATGCTAAAAAGGAAAAAGAGTATAGAAGAGCTTATGAGGAAGCTAGAAAAGAGAAAAAAGGAATTTGGAAAGATATAAATCCAGAAAATCCAAGGGATTTTAGATTGAGAAATAAGAGAAGATAGATTTAAGGAGAGAGGTATGGAGAAAAAGTTACAGGAATTTAGAGAAAAGATAAAAGAGAAGAAAATGATAGAGGGAGCATTAGAGGTATTACAATGGGATTTAGAGACTACTACTCCCAAAAAAGGAAAGGATTATATAGCTGAGATAGTAGGATATTTGAGTATGAAAGAGTATAATCTAACAACTTCACAGGAGTTTGAAGATTGTGTAGAGTATTTAGGAAATAATATTGAAAAATTAAATGAGGTGGAGAGAAAAGAGATAGAGGAGTTAAAAGAGGATATTGAGAAGATGAAAAAGATACCTCCTCAAGAGTACCAAGAGTATTCTGAATTAGTAGCTAGAACTCAAGGTATTTGGGAAGAGGCAAAGGCAGAAAATAATTACAATAAATATAAAGGAAATTTAGCTAAGATTTTTGAATATACTATAAAATTTGCTAATTATCATAGAAAAGATGAAAAAAATCTCTATGACGTAATTTTACAAGATTATGAGAAAGGAATGACAAGTGAAAAATTAGATGAGTTTTTCTCATTATTAAAAGGGGAGATAGTACCACTTCTTAAAAAAATAAAAGAGGTAGGAAATCCAGAGAAAAAACTTCTTCAAAAAGTAGAAATAGAGAAACAGAAAAAATTTAATAGATTTATAGGAAAGTATTTGGGATTTGATTTTGATAGAGGAGTAGGAGCAGAGAGTGAACATCCATTTACTATGAATATTACCAAAAATGATGTAAGGCTTACTACTAAATATATAGAGGATAATCCTATGTCAGCGGTATTTAGTACAATACATGAGACAGGACATGGAATATATGAACAACAGATAGGAGATAACTTGCAGGGAACTATCTTAGGAAGTGGTGGTTCTATGGGAATACATGAATCTCAATCAAGATTTTATGAGAATATTATAGGTAGAGATTTACATTTTTGGAAGGGACTTTATGAGAAAGCAAAAGAGGAGTTTACTTTCTTAAAAGATATATCCCTTGAAGATTTTTATAGAGAGATAAATTTAGTTGAACCATCACTTATTAGAGTTGATGCAGATGAGTTAACTTATTCACTACACATTATGGTAAGATATGAGATAGAAAAAGGCATAATAGATGGAAGTATAGATGTAGAGGATTTACCAAAAGTTTGGAAGGAGAAGATGGAGGAGTACTTAGGAGTAGTACCATCTACAGATAGTGAAGGAGTTATGCAAGATGTACACTGGTCAGCTGGACTTGTAGGATATTTTCCATCTTATGCTTTGGGTAGTGCTTACTCAGCTCAAATATATAATACTATGAAAAAAGAGCTAAATGTAGATGAGATTTTAGAGGGTGGAGAGATGTATAAGATAAGAGAGTGGCTAGGAGAAAAAATTCATAAATATGGAAAATTAAAAGAGACTCCAGAGATAATAAAAGAGGTAACAGGAGAGGATTTAAATCCTAAATACTATATAGAGTATTTAAGAGATAAATACAGCAAAATATATAATATTTAGTGAGGTGGGATATGGTTAAGAAAATTTTAGTGTTATCATTACTACTCTTTACTACTATATTTGGTCGTACAGCTTATGAGATAGAAAGCTTGGATATAGTGGCTAATATTGAAAGAGATGGAAGTCTTGAAGTAGAGGAAAGAGTTATCTATGATATAGGGAAAATAAATGGAATTTTATACAATATAGATGCTTTGGGATATGGAAAATTCACTGATTTACAAATATTTTATGAAGATGATGGAGAATTTAAGCAAGCTAGAAATAATACAGCTCCAAGTGAAGGAAATTTTACTGTAAGTGTAGATGATGGCTTGTATAAGATAAAACTTTATGCACCTAGTCAAAATGAAAGAAAAGAGTTTATTTTTAGATATAATTTGACAAGAGGAGTTACTGTATATAGAGATATTGCTCAACTCAATAGAAAAATGGTAGGAAAAGATTGGCAAAACTCAATAGGAAATATAAGTGTAACTGTAAATCTTCCTGAAAATGTAAAAAAAGATGATATATATGCCTTTGGACATGGACCTCTCACTGGAAATATAGAGATATTAGATGGAAAAAGTGTAAGATATACATTAAATGATTATCGTCCAGGGGAGTTTTTAGAGGTAAATCTACTTTTTCCTAAAAATATTTTAACAAGTTTTAATCCACTTCTTATGAAAAATAAAAGTGCTTTAAAAGAGATATTGGATATGGAAGGGAATTTAGCTAAAGAGGCTAATGATGCTAGAAAAAGAGCTATTATAGGTTTTTATCTAGGGAGAGTAGTTTTAGTTCTAGCTGTGGCTTGGTGGCTATTCTTAGTAGTATTTATCTATCTAAAAAATAGTAAGAGATATAAAGTGGAAAATGAGTATGGAGAGTATTTTAGAGAGTTACCAGATGATTATTCTCCGTCAATAGCAGGAACTTTGGTATCTAGAGATCTATATCCAAGTGGTAGAGAGCTTTTTGCTATGTTATTGGACTTGGTAAGAAAGGGACATTTAAAACTAGAAGAGGGAGAAAAAACAACTACATTGATATTACAAGAGAGTGGTAAACCCCTAAGCGAAGAGGAAAAGTTTATATTGAATTGGTATATTAGAGAACTAGGAGATGGAGAGAAAATAGTTTTAGAAAGTGTAGAAGCCTTAATAAAAGGAAGAGGTGGAGCAAAGGAGTTCAATAGAAACTATGAGAGATGGAGAACTATTGTCTACTCAGATATGCTAGAGAAAAATCTAAAGATGGATAAGAGAGATAAATTTTCTACATCTTTAGGAATATTTACAGGGATAGCTTATTTTATAGGTGGAGGAATGTTAGTAGTATATTTTCAAAGTGAACTCTTTATATTAATGATTTTATTAGGATTTATATTACTGCCATATACTTTTTCTAGAAAAAGAGCTAGTTTAGAAAAAGAGAAAGCTATTTCAAGATGGGAAGCTTTTAAAAAGTTTTTAGTAGATTACAGTAACTTAGAAGAGGCAAAATTAGCTTCTATTGAATTATGGGAGCACTATTTTGTCTATGCTGTTGCCCTTGGAGTAGCTGAAAAAGTAGCAAAAGGATATAGTAAGATTATGTCTAAAAAAGGAGAAGAATCTACTATTATAGGAGGAAGAGGCTATAGAAATAATTCTCTTATGAATATGTATCTATATAGTCATGCCTTTAGAAGTATGGAAAGAAATACAAGTTTTGTAGCTCAAAGAGCTATGGAAAGTGTAGCTAGATCTTCTCGTTCTTCAGCAAGAGGAAGAGGAGGAGGATTTAGCGGAGGTTCATCTGGTGGCGGTGGAGGCCGTAGTGGTGGAGGAGCTTTCTAAAAAGTTGTAGGTAGGAGGAAAAAATGATAGTATTATTAGTAATTTTGGGATTAGTTATTTTATTAGTTTTAATAGGAATAGGATATCAAAACAAATTTGTAAAATTACAAGAGAGAGTAAAAAATTCTTGGAGTCAAATAGATGTACAACTTCAAAAAAGATTTGATTTGATACCTAATCTTGTAGAGGTTGTAAAGGGATATGCAACTCATGAAAAGGAAACTTTAGAAAGAGTAGTAGCTGCTAGAACTCATTATACTACTGCTGGAACAGTTGATGAAAAAATAAAAGCAAGTGGAGAGTTAGGAAGTGTATTGAGTAGACTTATGATGGTATCAGAAAGTTATCCAGAGTTGAAAGCTAATACAAATTTTTTAGATTTACAAAATCAATTAAAAGATATAGAAAATAAAATAGGGTTTGCTCGTCAATTTTATAATGACACTGTAACTGCTTATAATCAGGCTATCAGAATGATACCTGGAAATATTTTTGCAGGAATGTTTAATTTTAAAGAGGAGCCATTGTTTAAGGTAGAAAGTGAAGTTAGAGAGGCACCAAAGATAAAATTTTAAAGGAAGGGATAGATTTTGTCAAGTACAACGATAATAGCTATATTGATAATAATAGTTTTATGCTTTATTTTATATAAAAGCTTAAATCTTCTGTTAAAAGTAGGGTTTGTTTTACTAATAACAGGATATCTATATTATCAATATGGACAGGGATTACTGTAAGAGAAAAGAGAGGAGCTTTTTATATAATACGCTCCTCTTTTTAATTTTGAAAGATATTGATAATTTTATTTAATAATAGAAAAAATTGTAAAATAAAAATTACAAAAAATGTTAGTTTTTTTAAAACTAATAATAATATATACTATAAAATATATATGAAAGGGGTGAAAAGTTTGTTAAGTTCAAGAGGGAATAATATTATAAAGAGTTTATGTAAAACTAATGGTGAAGGAACAATAAAAGAATTAGCAAAACTTCTTAATATATCTGAAAGAAGTATAAGATATGAGCTTGATAAAATAGATGACTACTTTATTTCAAATAAATTGAAACCACTAAAAAGAAAATTTGGAGGAAATATATATTTAGAGGATTATAAAAATTTTTTAGAAAATGATGAAATAGAGGATAAAAATAGTAATTTAGATATATATGAAAGAAGAGAATATCTATCTTTTATTTGTATATTTGATGAGAAAATAAATCTTACAAAAGCTAGTGAAATACTTGATGTGAGTAGGACAACAATAAGAAATGATATAAGAGATATAAGAGAAGAGTTATTAAATAATAATTTGGAATTAAAAATATCACAACAAGAAGGTTTGATTCTATCTGGAGAAGAGATAGACATAAGAAAACAACAATTAAAATTTCTAAGAAAGTATTCAAATTTTATATTTTACTCAAATGTAGGATTAAAAACTAGAAAAGAATTGATAGTAGAAGAATATATTAAATATGTAGATATAAATATAATTAAAAATTTTATTAACTATATTCAAAAATTACTAAATAAAATAATATCAGATGAAGCTTATAATATCATAGCAATTTATTTAATAATTACAATAATTAGAATAAAGCAAGGAAAGGTTTTAGAAAAAATAGCAAATAAGCAGTTTTTAAAAGAAACAGCAGAATATGATACTATTTTAAAAGCAAAAGGAATTTTAGAATCATCTTATGATATTTTTTTAGAAGAGAATGAAATATTACAAATTACAGATTATTTTTTAGGAAGCCATACATATAATTTTGAAAAATCTTATTATAGCAATTGGGTAGAAATTGATATATTAGTAAAAAAATTCATAGATAACTTTAATAAAAAAATTGATGTTGATATTTCTAAGGATAAATTATTATTAGAAGGGCTTTTAAATCATATTAAACCAACTATTTATAGATTACAAAATAAAATAAAATTAGAAAACTCTATTTTTGTAGAGGTATTAAATAGTTATCCTAATATATTTTATAATACCAAAAATTCTTTAAAAGATATTGAGAAGTATCTTGGGATAGAGTTTTCAAATGATGAGGTTGCTTTTTTGGCGATATATTTTAAATCAGCAATAGATAGAAATAAATATAAAAGAAAAAATTTAAAAAGAGTTTTAGTTGTATGTGGATATGGATATGGAACTTCTAGTCTTTTGGTTCAGCAATTAAAAGAAATATATACTATAAATATTGTAAAAACAATACCAAGACATCTTCTAGAAAAGACTTTACAAAAGGAAGAAGTAGATTTAATTATAAGTACTGTGGATATAGATAGCAGTTTTTCAATACCAGTAGTAAAAGTTAAATCTATTTTAACACAAGAAGATATAAATAATTTAGATAAATATTCTCTATCAAAACAAAGAAAAAGATATATGTTATCAGAATTAATGGAAATAATTGAACAAAATTGTAAAATTGAAAATAAAGAAGAACTTATTAAAGGATTAAATATTTATTTTGAGCAAAGACTTATAAATGATACAGAGGAAAATGAATACAAACTTTCAGATTTTCTAACTGAAGATAATATTTTGGTAAATCAAGAGGTAGAAAATTGGTTAGAAGCAGTTAAATTAGCAGGGGAAGTTTTAGTAAAAAATCATATTACAAAAGTTGAATATATAGATGCAATGATAGAAAATATAAATAAATTTGGACCATATGTGGTTATAGGGGAGAATATAGCTATTCCACATGCTCAAAAAGATGATTCTGTTTTAAAAACAGGAATGGGTCTTGTAATTTTGAAAAAACCTATTCTTTTTCCAGATAATAGAAAAGTACAAGTTATATTAGCTTTTTCATCTTGGGATAATAAAGAACATCTGAATGCTTTAGCTGACTTGGTGGAGTTAATCACTAATTATAATTTGATTGAAAATCTTTCAAAGGCTAAAAATGTTAAACAAGTTTTGAAATATATAAATTTTAAAAAATAATAATATAAAGAAGGTTACTAAGTTTTTAAAGCTAGTATCCTTCTTTTTTTTGTCAAAAAATGTAAAATGTAAATTGAACAAAAAAGACAATTGTAAAACAAAAAAAATAATTATAGAATAAAAATATAAAAAATACAGGAGGGTAATATGGGGATAAAGGATATTTTAGGAGATAAGATTCAAGTTGTAGAAAAAATTGAAACATGGGAAAAAGCTATAGAGATTGGAGCACAACCATTAATCAATAGTGGGAAAATAAAGTTTGGGTATGTTAAAAGTATGATAGAAAATATAAAAAATTTAGGTCCTTATATAATTTTAATACCAGGAGTAGCTATGCCACATGCAAGACCTGATGAAAATGTATTAGAAAGTTCTCTTTCTTTATTAAAAGTAAATGAAGGGGTTAAATTTTCAGAAAATACAGATAAAGTGTATTTGTTATTTTGTTTAGCAGCAAAAGATAGTAGTTCTCATATTGAAATCATTGAAAAGTTAGCAGATATTTTAGGAGATGAAGAGAAGATTGAGAAGTTAATCACTTCAAAAACAATTGGGGAGTTAAAAAATAATTTATAATAAAAAATTAAAATAAAAAAGAAAAATCAAGGAGGAATTAATTATGAAAATAACAGCAGTATGTGGAACAGGTTTAGGAAGTAGTTTTATGCTAGAAATGAATGTAAAGAAAGTTTTAAAGGAGTTAGGAGTAACAGCTGAAGTAACTCATACAGATTTAGCTTCAGTTATTGAAAGTGATTCAGATTTCTTTATAATGTCAAGAGATATAGCAGGAAGTACTCATATTTCAAATAAGATAGTTTTATCAAATATTATAAATTTAGCTGAAATCAAAGAAGCTATTGTAAAAGCGTTTCAAGAAAAAGGAATTTTATAATAAAAATATAAAATATTTGAGGAGGCAAAGACATGTTAAAATTAATAGTGGACATTTTAAGTGTACCAGCAATATTGGTAGGTTTAATTTCTTTAATTGGATTACTATGTCAAAAGAAAAATTTTTCTGATACAGTAAAAGGAACTATAAAAACAATACTAGGTTTCATAGTTCTTACTGGAGGAGCAGGAATACTTACAAATGGTTTGGTTCCATTTGGTCAAATGTTTGAAGTAGGGTTTAAGGTACAAGGTATTGTTCCTAATAATGAAGCAATAGTTGCTTTAGCAATAGCTAAATATGGAACTGTAACAGCTTTAATAATGGCTTTTGGTATGTTAGCAAATATTTTAATTGCTAGATTTACAAAATTAAAATATATATTTTTAACAGGACATCATACATTTTATATGGCATGTATGATAGCAGTTATATTAGCAGTTGCAGGATTCCAAGGAGCAATGTTAGTATTTGTAGGATCAGTAGTTTTAGGATTTTCAATGGCATTTTTCCCAGCACTTGCTCATCCAACAATGAAAAAAATAACTGGAACTGATGATGTTGCATTTGGACATTTTGGTACAGTAGGTTATGTTTTAGCAGCTAAGATAGGAGCTTTAGTAGGAAAAGGATCAAAATCAACTGAAGAGATGAATCTTCCTAAAAACTTATCTTTCTTAAGAGATAGTTCAATATCAATATCTTTAACAATGTTAGTATTATATTTAATTACTTCATTTGCAGCAGGGGCAGATTATGTTCAAACTAATTTAAGTAATGGACAAAACTTCATAATTTATTCAGTACTTCAAGCAATAACATTTGCAGCAGGAGTATTTGTAGTATTACAAGGAGTTAGATTGATTTTAGCAGAAATTGTTCCAGCATTTACAGGAATTTCACAAACTTTAGTACCTAATGCAAAACCTGCAATAGATTGTCCAGTTGTTTTTCCATATGCACCAAATGCAGTATTAATTGGATTCTTATGCAGCTTTTTAGGAGGAATAGTAGGATTATTTATTTTGGGAGTATTAAATTGGGTGTTAATTATACCAGGAGTTATTCCTCATTTCTTCTGTGGTGCGACAGCAGGAGTATTTGCAAATGCAACTGGAGGTAGAAGGGGAGCAGCTATAGGATCATTTATACATGGAGTATTTATAACATTTGTACCAGTGGTTTTACTTCCAATATTAGGAGAGTTAGGATTTGCAAATACAACATTCTCAGATGCTGACTTTGGAGTTGTTGGAGCATTATTAGGAGTATTAGCAGGAAACTTTAATAAATATATAATTTTGGTAGTATTTGCAGTATTTATTTTATTAGCTTTTATTTTCCCAAGAAATCAAAAAAAAGAAAATTAAAATAGAAGTTATTTAAAGGCTATTTTTTAATAGCCTTTAATATTTAAAATGAAAGGGAGAAAACTATGGAAAAATATATAAAAATGAATAAATTTTGTAAAGAAATAAGAAGAGAAACTTTAAAAATGCTTTTACATAGAGGATTTGGTCATCTGGGTGGAGCTATGTCAATAGTAGAAACCTTAGCAGTATTATATAGTAATATGAAAGTAGATCCTAAAAATCCTAAAATGGAGGATAGAGATTATTTAGTTTTATCTAAAGGACATGCTGGACCGGCTTTATATTCGACATTAGCATTAAAAGGATTTTTTGATTTGGAAGTATTAAATACTTTAAATAATAATGGAACTATACTTCCAAGTCATCCAGATAGAAATTTAACTCCAGGAATAGATATGACAACAGGCTCTTTAGGTCAAGGAATATCAGCAGCTGTAGGAGTAGCTATAGGATTACAAAGAAAAAATAGCGAAAGAAAAGTATATTGTATAGTTGGTGATGGTGAATTAAATGAAGGACAATGTTGGGAAGCTATTCAGTTTGCTGCACACAATAGATTAAAGAATTTTACTCTTTTTATTGACGATAATAAAAAACAATTAGATGGAACAACAGAAGAAATTTGTAATCCATTTGATTTTATAAAAAAAATGGAAAGTTTTGGTTTTGAGACTATAAAAGTAAATGGAGCTTCAGTTGAGGAAATAGATAAAGCTGTAAGTAAGGATACAGATGGAAGACCTAAGTGTATAGTATTAGATACTATTAAAGGACAAGGGGTAGAATATTTTGAAAATTTAAAAGCTAATCATCATATTAGATTTACAGATGAAATGAAAGAGATATTAAAGAGTGAAATAGCAAAGTTAGATATTGAGTAGGAGGAAATTGAAATGGCAAAATATGAATTAGAAAAATTAGAAATGAGAAAAGCATATAGTTCAATATTAGATGAATTAATCAATGAAGACAAAAGAGTTTTTGTTCTAGAGGCCGATTTAGCAGAAGCAATTTCTACGAATTCAATAGCTAAAACAAATAAAGAGAACTATATAAATTGTGGAATTATGGAATCCAATATGGTTGGAGTAGCAAGTGGACTTTCATTAGTTGGAGATATACCTTTTATTCATACATTTAGTCCATTTGCAACTAGAAGAGATTTTGACCAAGTATTTTTATCAGGAGCTTATGCAAAAACTAATATAAAAATATTGGGATCAGACCCAGGAATCTATGCTCAACATAATGGTGGAACTCATACTTCTTTTGAAGATATAGCTCTTATGAGAACGATACCAACTGCAGTAGTAATGTCGATTTCAGATACAACGATGATGAAGAATATTTTAAGACAAATAAAAGATAGTTATGGAATACATTATTTAAGTGCAGTAAGAAAAGGTTCGTATAAACTTTATGATGAAAGTGAGAAATTTAAAATTGGAAAAGGAAAAGTATTAAGAGAAGGAAAAGATTTAACTATAGTTGCATGTGGGATAATGGTTGTAGAAGCCTTAAAAGCTGCAGATATTCTTAAAGAAGAGGGAATAGAAGTAACAGTGATAGATATGTTTACTATAAAACCAATAGATAAGGAATTGATTTTAAAATATGCAAAACAAACAAAAGGATTTGTAACTGCCGAAAATCATAATATAATTGGAGGATTAGGAAGTGCAGTAGCAGAGATTTTAGTTGAAAATTATCCTGTACCTTTAAGAAGAGTTGGAGTTGAAGATAGATTTGGGCAAGTGGGAACTTTAGATTATCTTCAAAAAGAGTATAAATTAACAGCAGAAGAAATATTAAAAAAAGCTAAAGAGTTATTATAAGATAAAGAGGTATAGATTATGAAAATATTTATAGATACAGCTAATTTAGATGAAATAAGAAAAGCTGAAAGTTATGGAGTAATAGCAGGTGTAACAACTAATCCATCACTTGTGGCAAAAGAAAATGGAGATTTTGAAAAAATAATAACAGAGATAACTAAAATAGTGGATGGGCCTATTAGTGCTGAAGTATTATCTTTGGAAGCAGAAAAGATGATAGAAGAAGGAAAAAAATTAGCAAAAATTCATAAAAATGTTATTATAAAATTACCTACAACTTTTGAAGGGTTAAAAGCTTGCAAGAGATTTAAAGAATTAGGAATAAAAACAAATTTAACTTTAATTTTTACATTAAATCAAGCATTACTAGCAGCAAGAGCAGGGGCTACATATGTTAGTCCATTTATAGGAAGGCTAGAAGATACAGGTGTAAGTGGAATAGAATTAATAAAAAATATAAGAGATACATTTGATAAACATGGAATAACAACAGAAATAATTGGAGCAAGTATAAGAAATCCTTTCCACGTAGAAGAAATTGCTAAAGCAGGGGCACATATAGGAACTCTACCATTTAAAGTAATTGAAAGTATGATAAAACACCCACTAACAGATGCTGGAATACAAAAGTTTTTAGCAGATTGGGAAAAAACTAGTAAATAAGTAGAGGTAACAGAATGAAAAATAAAATTTTAAGTATTGTAGATCATACACTTCTAACTCAGACAGCTACTTGGAAAGAGATTAAACAAATACTTGATGATAGTATTAAATATGAAGTTGCATCTGCATGTATACCAGCTTCTTATGTTAAAAGAGCAAAAGAATATGTAGATGGTAAATTAGCTATTTGTACAGTAATAGGATTTCCAAATGGATATTCAACAACTGCTGTAAAAGTGTTTGAAACAGAGGATGCTATAAAAAATGGTGCTGATGAAATAGATATGGTTATTAATATTGGAGATGTAAAAAATGGAGATTATCAATCTATTTTGGAAGAGATAAAAAAAATAAAAAAAGCTTGTGGTAAAAAGGTATTAAAAGTAATTATAGAGACATGTCTTTTAACTGAAGAAGAAAAAATAAAAATGTGTAAAGTAGTAACAGAGTCTGGAGCTGAATATATAAAAACATCTACTGGATTTTCTACAGGAGGAGCTACATTTAAAGATGTAGCTTTAATGAAAAAATTTGTAGGAGAAAATGTAAAAATAAAAGCTGCTGGTGGTATTTCATCATTAGAGGATGCAGAAAAATTTATGGAGCTTGGAGCTAATAGACTTGGAACAAGTAGAATAGTAAAAATAATTAAGGGAGAAAAAGTTAAAAATAGTTATTAATAACATTAAAAGGTAACCAAAAGGTTACCTTTTTTATAAAATTAGGAGGAAATAAATGAAATATAAAATGGTAGTATCTGATTTGGATGGAACACTTTTAAATTCTAATCATAAGTTATCACAATACACAATAGATATAATAAAGAAAATTTCTGAAAAGGGAATAAAATTTGTTATAGCAACAGGAAGGCATTATAAGGATGCTAGATATTTTTTTAATCAAATAGAAACAGGAAAATATCTAATATCTGGTAATGGTTCTTTTGTTCATAATGAATTAGGAGAAGTAATTAGTAGAAAAAGTATTTCAAAAGAATTAACTAAAAAGTTATTAGAGTTAAAAGTTCAAGAAGGAACATCAACAAGTATCTATATTGGTGGAGAATGGTTTACAAATTTAATGGTTCCAGATTATATTGAATTTCATAAAGAATCAAAATTTACTCCTAAGGTATGTTCATTAGAGAATTTTAAGGATAAAAAGGTGGAAAAAATATTTTTTATTCATAAGGACAGGGAGGTTATTGAAAAATTAGAGAAACAATTGTATGAGCTAGGATTAGATAAAGAACTAAATATAGCTACTTCACAGCCTACTTGTCTAGAATTAATGGACAAAAGTGTTAATAAAGGAGAAGCTTTAAAAAACTTACTTGAATATGAAAAAATAAGTGCAGAAGAAGTTATAGCGTTTGGTGATGCTTTGAATGATAAAGAGATGTTAGAATTAGTTGGAAAAGGAGTAATAATGGGGAATGGAGATAAAAAACTACAAAATTTATTACCTAATTGTGAAATAATTGGGACATCTGATGAAGAGTCGGAAGGTAAGTTTTTAGAAAAAATTTATAAATAAGATTAATTTTAAAAATATTAGGAAATTAATAATGAATGAGAGGATTTTTATAAATCCTCTCATTCATTAAATTTCTAGATAGATTATTAAAAATGTTATAATAATAATACTGAAGATAATAGATAGTGATGAAGCAAAACTAGATAAACCAGAGTTTCCATCACATTTTTCAGTAAAGTAGGAAGAAAGAGCAGAAATAGGAGCAAAAATAGCAATAACTAATACTTGACGAATAACTAATGAAAATGGTAAAAAATTATAGAAGATAAAGGCAGTTATTCCAGCAAAAATATATCTTATAATTAAAATAAAAAAAGCTTTTGAAATATAGTCCCATTTAAAACTTATTTCAAACATAAGTCCAACCATTAACATAGCCATAAATCCATTAGCTGCACCAATTAAAGAGGTTATTGAAATTATAGGAGCAGGAATTTTAATTCCTATTATAGCTAAGATTAGCATCAAAATATATGTCATAAAAGGAACTGATTTATAAAGTTTTTCAAAAATATTTTTTAAGGAATTTTTTTCATTAGAATTATTTATAGCCATTGTTGTTAGAGCATATGAGCCACCTGTACAACTAATAGAGTTTCCCACGTCAAACATACAGATAGCTATAACTCCAAAAGAACCAAGAAAATTTTGTATAAATGGAAGAGTAAATGCTCCAATATTATATCCAGAAAAATTTAGCATATATAGTGCTTTAATTTTCGAGTCTTTTTTTCTAGAGAAAATATAACCAAGAAATATTAAAGTTAAGTTACACAATAAACCTAAAAAAACTAAAATAAAAAGAGAATTATCTTTTTGAAAACTTCCAAAACTACTTATAATAGCAGAAGGAAGAATTATATTAATAACAGTTTTATTAACAAACTTAGAATCCTCTTGAGAGAAAAATTTTTTCTTTTTGAGAAAATAACCTAAAAAAATAATAAAAACAAAAGAACTAGCTTTAAGTAAAATATTGTACATTTTTCCTCCAAATGTTGGTAATTACAAGAAATACTATAAAAGAGAAAAAATAGCTATTATATTAACAGCTATTTTTTCTTTATAATATTAAGATATTTTTTTAAAAAGTTCAATTAATGTTTCTTTAGAGAAGAATACAGGGTTTGCTCCTGCACAAGCATCCTTCATAGAATTTTCTGCTAATAATTCAAAATCAGGATTATCTACTCCAACTTCCTTAAGTGATTTAGGGATTCCTACTTCTTCAGATAATAATTTAATTTTATTAATTACAAAATCAACACATTCTTTATCAGTTTTATTTTCAGTATCTAATCCTATAACTTTTGCAATTGGTCTAAATTTTTCAGGAACATGTTTAGCATTTTCTTCTTCAACAATTGGAAGTAACATAGCATTACAAACACCATGAGGTAAATCATATAGTCCACCTAATTGATGAGCCATAGCATGAACATTTCCAAGTCCAGCATTACTAAATGCTATTCCATTTAGGAAACAAGAGTAGCACATTTGTTCTCTTGCATTAACATCATGTCCATTTTTAACTGCAGTAGGAAGATAATCAAAAATTTCTTTAATAGCATAAAGTGCAGTACAATTAGTGACATCCATAGCTCCTTTTGCTACAACTGCTTCAATAGCATGAGTTAAAGCATCCATTCCAGTAGCAGCAGTTAAAGCAGCTGGTTTTTCTAACATTAATTCAGGATCATTTACAGTTATTGCTGCAAGCGAGTTAGTATCAACCATAATCATTTTTACATGTCTTTCTTCATCAGTAATAACATAGTTAATAGTAACTTCAGCAGAAGTTCCAGCAGTAGTAGTTATAGCAACAATTGGAAGAGATTTATTAGAAGTTTTATTAATTCCTTCATAATCTTTTATACTTCCACCATTAGTAGCTAATATAGCAATAGCTTTTCCACAATCTTGAGGGGATCCTCCACCTATTGTAATAACAATATCACATTTTTCTTCAACTAAAATTTTATATCCATTTTCAACATTAGTTACAGTTGGATTTGGTTTTACATCATTATAAACTATAAATTCTAAATTAGCTTCTTTTAAAATATTTGTTACTTTCTCAACAGTTCCATTATTTGTTAGAAATTTATCACTTACTACAAATGCTTTTTTACATTTTAAATTTTTTAAGGGTTGAACTAAATCTTTTAAACACCCTTTTCCTAATAAGTTAATTGGTGGAATATAATAAATCATAATAACCTCCTAATATAAATAAAATACTCTTTAAGTGAATAATATCACACTTATATATTAAAGTCAATATTTTTTTTGTATTTACATATCTGATTCGTATATAGGAATAATTAAAAAAATAACACTTTAAAGTGTTATGTAAAAAAATTATCTATTTAAAATTAATTGAGAATCATTAATATCATGTTCTTTAAAAAATATTTCAATTTTTTTCTTAGCGTTTAATAAATAACTAATTATTTGTTCCGATTTTTCTTGTGTTAATCTAAAAGATGGTGTACTAACACTAATAGCCGCAATAATTTTATTATTATTAATCAAAGGCACACTAATACAGCTAGAATCTTCATTTACTTCACCATATTCAGTAGCAACTTTTGTTTGTTTTATTTCTTCAAGTTGTTTATATAAAATATCAAAATCTGTAATTGTATTTTTTGTATATGCTTTAAAACCTTCAGGATATAGGTTATTCAACTCTTCTTTTGAATAATTAAACAACATAGCTTTTCCAAGAGCAGTACAGTAAGCAGGAAGTTTTTTTCCAACTGAAGACAAAATTCTAATAGGATTAGTAGAATCAACTTTGGCTACATAAAGTACTTCTCCACCATCTAATATTCCCATTTGACATATTTCATCAGTTTTTTTGACTACATATTCCATTTCTGATTTTATAAATTGTAATGCATTCATGTTACTTGTATAAGAAGAACCTACACAAAATGAACTTATTCCAATTGTATAAGTATAAGTTTTTTCATTGAAGAAGATAAATTTTCTATTAGCCATTGTATGAATTATTGGTAATATCGTACTTTTTGGTGAATTAATTATTTCAGCAATTTGAGTTAATGTTAATCCTTCAGGATTAGATGCAAGAGTTTCTAAAATATTTAAAACTCTTAATGTTGGATTATGTTCTTTATTTTTCAATTTCCACCTCTAAAAATTATAATAACTGTTTAAAATCTATATTATATTATATTATATCAGAAATTTATCAAAAAATGTATTAAATAATAATAATCTTGACTATTGTATAAAACTGTTTTAAAATAATACAAAAAATATTTTTTAAAAAACTATTGACAAGTAAAAAAAAATATATTATTATCAGAATATAGTGATACGAATTGAAGTACCAGGTACGTAATTACGAAAAAGATTATTTAGGAGGAAGATATGATATTAAAATTTTTAAGAAAAGTTCCAGCAGGAATGATGATTGTTCCACTTTTAATTGGGTCTTTTATGAATACTTTTTTTCCAGAAGCTTTGAAGATAGGATCTTTTACAACTGCAACATTTTCAAGTGCAGGAGCAGCAACAGCAATGGGAATTCAATTATTTTGTTTGGGAACTACTTTACAATTAGCAGATATGCCAAAAGTTGTTAAACGTGGAGGAATATTATTAGTTTCTAAATTTATAATAGGTGCAGCTATAGGAATAGCGGTAGGAAAAATGTTTGGTTTTGCTGGAGTTTGTGGATTAACAACATTAGCAATAATAAGTGCAGTTACTAATAGTAATGGAAGTGTATATTTAGCATTGATGAAAACTTATGGAGATACTACAGATTGTGCTGCGATGGCTCTTCTAGCATTGAATGATGGACCATTATTAACATTAATAGCACTAGGAGCATCAGGACTAGCTAATGTACCATTTATGGCATTAGTAGCTACAGTAATTCCTATAATTGTAGGAATGATAATAGGAAATCTTGATAAATCTATGAGAGATTTTATGGCTCCAGCTGGAGATATTTTAATACCATTTGTTGGATTTACATTAGGAGCAGGAATAAACCTAAGTAATGTTTTAAAAGGTGGAGTTCCAGGAATAGTATTAGGATTAATATCAGTATTTGTAGGAGGAGCTTTTATAGTATTTTGTGATAGAGTAATAGGAAGAAGACCTGGATATGCAGGTTGGGCAGTAGCAACAACAGCTGGAAATGCAGTAGCAGTACCCGCAGCAGTAGGAATAATAGATCCTGCTTGGGCTCCATATGTAGGAGGAGCTACAACTCAGGTAGCAGCAGCAGTAGTAGTAACAGCAATATTAGCTCCATTAATGACAAATTATTGGGCAAAAAAATATGGTTGTCCACAATTTGATAAAATAAAAGAAGAAATGAATTAAAGCTAGTATAAAGTAATAAAAAATGTTATTTTATAAATAAAAATATTTTAAAATAAAGGAGGAAGTTTAATGAAAATAAATGCTGTAGTAATTGATAAAAAAGATAATGTAGCTGTAGCAATAGAGACAGTAAAAAAAGGAGAAGTGGTAGCTTATAAATTAGATAATGAAACTGTTTCTTTAGAAGCTTTAACAGATGTTCAAATTTATCATAAATTAGCAAGTAAAGACATAAAAAAAGGTGAGCCAGTAGTTAAGTATGGAGAACATATTGGTATAGCTGGAAGAGATATACAAAAGGGTGAACATGTACATGTACATAATGTAGAAAGTCATAGGGAAGAACTTTAAATTTAAGGAGGAAGTTAAAATGAAATTTTTAGGATATAGAAGACCAGATGGAAAAGTAGGAATCAGAAATAAAATATTTATATTACCAGCAAGTGTTTGTGCTTCAGATACAACTAGAATAATTGCTTCACAAATTGAAGGGGCAGTAACTTTTAATAACCAAAATGGTTGTTCACAAGTAGCAGGAGATCAACAATTAACTATGGATGTAATGGCTGGAATGGCAGCAAATCCAAATGTTTATGGAATCATAGTAGTATCTTTAGGTTGTGAAAATTGTCAAATGGATTTAGTTGTAGATGCTATTAGAGAAAGAACAAATAAACCAATGGAAACATTTATAATTCAAGAAAATGGTGGAACAATCACAACAATAGAAAGAGCAGTACGTGCTGGAAGAAAAATGGCTCAAGAAGCTTCTATGCAACAAAGAGAAGAGTGTGATATTTCAGAATTAATAATAGGAACAGAATGTGGTGGTTCAGATCCAACTAGTGGTCTCGCATCTAATGTATTAATTGGAGAATTAAGTGATCGTTTAGTAGAGTTAGGATCAACTTCGATTTTATCAGAAACAACAGAATTTATAGGAGCAGAACATATATTAGCTTCAAGAGCAAAAAATGAAGAAGTAAAAGAAAGAATTTATGATATAGTACACAGATATGAAAAAGCACTTCAATTAGTTGGTGAAGAAGTAAGAGAAGGAAATCCATCTCCAGGAAATATAGCTGGTGGAATAACAACTCTTGAAGAAAAATCTTTAGGATGTATTCATAAAGGTGGACATTCAGTTGTAAATGCAGTATTTGATTATGGAAAACCAGTTACTGAAAAAGGATTAGTGATAATGGACACTCCAGGAAATGATCCTTCTTCAGTAGCAGGAATGGTTGCAGGAGGAGCTCAAATAATAGTATTCTCAACAGGAAGAGGAACACCTACAGGAAATCCAATATCACCAGTTATAAAAATAACAGGAAATAAAATAACATTTGAAAATATGAAAGATAATATTGATATTGATGCAAGTCCAGTAATTTATGGACCACAAACACTAAAAGAATTAGGAAATGAATTATTAGAAGAAGTTTTAAAAGTAGCAAATGGAAAACAAACAAAGGCTGAAACATTAGGATATACAGAAACAGCAATAGCTAGACTTTGTAACTATGTATAATAATTAATCTTAAGAGCAGGGGAATATTATTTCTCTGCTTTTAGATATAAATTTTAAAAGGAGTTTTTCCATGAAATTTATAAGATTTATAGTAAATAATATAGAAAAAATAGGAGTATTAGACAAAAGTGAAAAAAATATTATAGAACTTTTTACTACAAACGAAAATAAAAGAGATTCAATGATTGAGTTCATTGAGGAAATCGATGATAAAGTATTAAAAAATATAAAAAGTAAAATAGATAATGAAATTGGAAAATATAAAGTTGATGAAGTAGAAATTTGCTCTCCTATAAGAAAGCCAATTCATGATATTATTTGTGTTGGAGTAAATTATAGAAAACATTTAATAGAAACTCAAGAGAAATTTGATAATTCATTTAAAACTCCTGAAAAAACTGTTTATTTTTCAAAAAGAGCTAGTGAAATAATAGGAACGAACCAATCTATTAAAAGTAGGTTAGATCTAGATGAAAAGCTAGATTATGAAGTAGAATTAGCAGTAATTATAGGAAAAGCAGGAAAAAATATAGCTGAAAAAGAGGCAGAAAAATATATTTTTGGATATTCTATATTTAATGATATTTCGTCAAGAGGTTTACAAAAAGAACATATTCAATGGTATAGAGGAAAAAGTATAGATACTTATTCTGCTATGGGACCAGTAATTTTACATAAATCATTAGTTCCACATCCACTAGAATTAAAGATTTGTAGTGAAGTTAATGATGAAATTAGACAAAATTCTAATACTAAGTATATGCTGTCTAATGTTTCAAAAATAATTTCAGAGATATCTAATGGAATAACTTTAGAGCCAGGAGATATTATTATAACAGGAACTCCAGATGGAGTAGGATTAGGATATAATCCACCTAAATTTTTAAAAAAAGAAGATATTGTAAAATGTAAAATAGAAAAAATAGGAGAATTAATAAATAAAGTAGAATAAAGGAGAAGTTTATGAAAAAAGCAATGTTTTTAACACCAGTAGTAACAGCTTTTAATAAGGAAGGAAAACTAGATGCTCAGGCAAATAGAAATGTTTGGGAACACTTAATAAAAGGTGGAATAGATGGAATCGTTATAATGGGAAGTACAGGAGAATTTTTCTCAATGTCAATGGAAGCTAAAAAGGAATTAATTGATTTAGCAACTGATTATATCAATAAAAGAGTAAAATTATATATAGGAACTAGCTGTATGACAATAGAAGAAACAGTAGAGTTATCAAATTATGCATTAGAAAAAGGTGCTGATGCTGTTATGATAATAGGACCTTACTATTTTTCATTATCACCAGAAAGTATAGAATATTATTTTGATGAAGTTGCAAAACAAGTAAAAGGAGACATTTATTTGTATAACTTCCCAGACAGAAATGGATATGATTTAACTGCTGAAATTACACTAAATTTATTACGTAAAAATAAAAATATAGTAGGATTTAAAGATACTGTAAGCGAAATGGGACACACAAGAAGATTATTAGCAACTGTAAGAGATGAGTTCCCTGAGTTTGTAGTTTTATCAGGATATGATGAAAACTTAGCTCATGTTATGTTATCAGATGGAAATGGATGTATTGGAGGATTATCAAATCTTTATCCAGAAGTTTTTGCAAAATGGGTAAAAGCTATTAATGAAAAAGATATGGATGAAGTAACTAGAATACAAAAAATAGTAGATAGAATGATGAAAATTTATGAAGTGGGAACACCATTTATTCCAGTAATGAAAAGAGCTATGACATTACGTGGAATAAATTTAGTTGATTATAGTATAAAACCATTTTTAGAAGTTAATGATAAGCAAGAAAAAGAGATTAAAGCAATTATAGAATATGTTGAGAAAAATTTCTAATTAGAATAAAAAATATATTGTAAATAAAAAATATATATAGTAAAATTCAAGAATAATTAAAGAAAAATATTTTATAAATCAAAATTATTTTTCTTAGTATAAAAAATTATTCTTGAATTTTTTTAGTTAAGGAGAAATTATGAAAATAGTAGTATTAGATGGTTATACAGAAAATCCAGGAGATTTATCTTGGGAATGGTTAAAAAAGTATGGAGAGGTTGAAATATATGATAGAACTCCTGAAGAGTTAGTATATGAGAGGTCAAAAGATGCAGAGGTAATAATAACAAACAAAGTTCCTTTTAATAGAGAAAGAGTTGAAAGATTACCTAAATTAAAATATATAGGAATTACAGCTGCTGGATATAATATTATAGATATAGAAGCTGTCAAAGAAAAAAATATTATAGTTACTAATACTCCAAATTATGGATCAAAGGTCGTTGCACAAATGGTGTTTGCACATCTTTTAGAAATAACTAACAATGTAGGATTGCATAGTAAATCAGTAAAAGATGGAGAATGGAGTGAAAAATTAGATTTCTGTTATTGGAAAAAGCCAATAATAAGTTTAGAAGGAAAAACAATAGGGATATTAGGATATGGAAATATAGGAAAAGAAGTTGAAAAGATAGCACTTGCTTTTGGTATGAAAATCTTAATATATGATAGAAAAAATTTAAATATTGATAATCAAGTTACATTGGAAGAGATTTTAAAAAGAAGTGATGTTATAAGTTTACATCTTCCTTTGACAGAAGAAACTTATAGATTGATAAATAAAGAGACAATAGAGAAGATGAAAAAAGATGTAATTCTAGTAAATACTTCAAGAGGACCTTTAGTAGATGAAACTGATTTATTAGAAGCAATAAAATCTGGAAAAATATATGGAGTAGGATTAGATGTATTAAGAAATGAACCACCTCAAAAAGATTCTGAACTATTAAAAAATGATAGAATAAATATTACTCCTCACATTGCTTGGGCTGCTATTGAAGCTCGTCAAAATATAATGAAGATAGCAGAAGAAAATTTAAAAAACTATTTAAATGGAAAAGTTATAAATAATATATATTAAAATATTACAAAATAAAAAAAGGTATATATCCACAAAGAGAGATAGGGTGAAAGAGGGATATATACCTTTTTTACTATTTAGTTGTATTCATTAATCTTCATATCCATTTGGATGAGATTTATGCCAATTCCAAGCAGTTTCTATAATTTTTTCAAGTGAGTTATATTTAGGTTTCCAATTTAATTCTCTCATAGCTTTTTCAGAAGTAGCTACAAGTTTTGCAGGATCTCCAGCTCTTCTAGGAGATACAACAGCAGGGATAGGGTGTCCAGTTACTTTTCTAGTAACTTCAATAACCTCTTTAACAGAGAATCCCTCTCCATTTCCTAGGTTAAATATTGCACTTTCTCCTCCGTTGTAAAGTCTTTTTAGAGCAAGGATGTGAGCATCAGCTAAGTCCATTACATGGATATAGTCTCTGATACAAGTTCCATCTGGAGTAGGATAGTCATCTCCATAGATTCCTATGCTCTCTCTTTTTCCAAGAGCAACTTGTAAAATTATAGGGATAAGATGGCTTTCTGGATTGTGGTCTTCTCCAATTTCTCCAGTAGGATGTGCTCCAGCAACATTGAAATATCTAAGTGCTGTGAATTTTATTCCATAAGCTACATCACACCATTTCATCATTTTCTCAACTGCTAATTTACTTTCTCCATATGGATTAGTTGGGAAAGTTCTATCAGTTTCTAATATAGGGATATTTTCTGGCTCTCCATAAGTTGCTGCTGTTGAAGAGAAAACTATATTTTTTACATTATGTTTTCTCATAGCTTTTAATAAGCAAAGAGTTCCATAGAAGTTGTTTTCAAAATATTTTAATGGTTCAGTCATACTCTCTCCAACAAGTGAGAAAGCAGCGAAGTCTATAACTCCTTCTATTTTGTTATCTGTAAAAACTTTATCTAAAAACTCTTCATCTCTTAAATCTCCAAGAACAAGTTTTGCCTTTTCATGAACAGCGTCCACATGTCCTGTGATAAGGTTATCTAATACTACAACCTCTTCTCCACTATCTATTAAAGCTCTAGTTACGTGGCTTCCTATGTAACCAGCTCCTCCACATACTAATACTGCCATTTTTATAGCCTCCTTAAATTTTAAATACTATTTACATGGTCAACAAATTTTATTAAACCAGCTTGTCCTTTCTCATCTCTTTTATATACTCCAGCATCTTCAAGAACTCTTGAGAAAGTAATTCCTACTTCAGATTTTAATATATCATGAGCATTTTGAGAAGATATATTTTTATGTTTTTTCATAATATTTTTTATCCACTCTAAATGTTTTTCTACTTTATTATCATTTTTAATCTTATCTTCATAGTCAGGTTCAACTATATATTTACTTAAAATTTCTAATTCCTCTTTTAATCTTCCAGGTAATACAGCAAGTCCCATTACCTCAATAAGTCCTATATTTTCTTTTTTGATATTATGAACATCAGCATGAGGATGGAAGATTCCAAGTGGATGTTCTTCACTTGTTCTATTATTTCTAAGAACTAAATCTAGTTCAAAGTTTTCTCCTCTTCTTCTAGCTATTGGAGTAACTGTATTGTGCGGAGTATCATTAGTATAAGCAAATATTCCAAGTGACTCATCACTATACTCTCTCCAAGCTTTTAAAATTTTATCAGCCAACTCTACAAGTTTTAATCTATCTTTTCCATTAATTCTAATTACAGACATAGGCCATTTTACAATTCCAGCTGTGATATCTTCATAACCTTTGAAAGTAATATTTTTTTCTACCATAGCTTTAGCCATAGGGAATTCGTGGTGTCCACCTTGATAGTGGTCATGACTTAATATAGATCCTCCAACTATTGGTAAATCTGCATTTGAACCTAGGAAGTAGTGAGGAAGCTGTTCAGTAAAATTTGTAAGTCTATCAAGGGCTTCCTTAGTAATTTTCATAGGTCTATGCTCTCCAGAAAATACAATGGCATGTTCATTGTAATATACATATGGAGAATATTGAATAAACCAAGGCTCACTTGCTAGAGTTAGTGGAATAACTCTGTGATTTTGACGTGCAGGATGATTTACCCTACCAGAGTATCCCACATTCTCATAACAAAGTAGGCATTTTGGGTATGAAGACTGTGGCATTAATCTCTCTTTTGCTATATCTCTAGGATCTTTTTCAGGTTTAGAAAGATTTACTGTTATTTCCATATCACCATATTCAGTAGCTGAATACCAATGCATATTTTTTGCTATTCTATCAGTTCTGATATAGTTAGATTTTTGAGCAAAGTCATAATAGAAATTAGTAGCTTCTTCTATTCCTTTTTCTTGAGAGATCTTTTCAAATTTTTCTATTATTTGAGTAGCAGTAGGAGTTAATTTTCCCATAATCTCTGTATCAAAAAGGTCTCTCATAGTAATTGTATCCTCTATGATACCTTTTTCTACTGCATAATCACATATTCTGTTTAAAATTTCTGTTGGATATTCAGGAATCTCTTCCTCTTTATATTCCACATTTTCCCAATCATCTAATCTTAAAAGGTGTAGTATTTCGTTTCTAGCAATTATTTTATCATACTTTCCTATTAGTCCATTTTTTAATCCAAAGGCAAGTAAAAGTTTTATATCTTTAAATATACTCATTAAAATTCACCTAACTTTCTGCTTCCATCTCCAATTTTAGCAACATAGAAATCAGCTACAAGTCCTGTTTTAGCTGTATATTTTTCTCCTACAGATTTAATGAAAGCATCTATATTTTCATCTTTAACTATACTTACTGTACAACCACCAAATCCAGCTCCAGTCATACGAGCTCCGATTACTCCTTCAGCTTCCCAAGCAGCTTCTACTAAAGAGTCAAGTTCAAATCCAGTAACTTCATAGTCATCTCTTAAAGAGATATGAGATTGATTCATAAGTTCTCCAAAAGCTTTGATATCTCCCTCTTTTAATTTTTGTACTGCCTCAACTGTTCTTGCATTTTCAGTTACAGCATGAGTAGCTCTCTTTAATTGCTCTTCATCAGTTATAAAATGTTTTACTTCGTTAAATTTTTCTACTGAAAGTTCTCCTAAATATTTTATGTTTATTCCATTTTCATTTAAAACTTTTACAGCAGCCTCACAAGAAGCTCTTCTTTCGTTGTATTTAGAATCAGCAAGTCCTCTTTTTTTGTTAGTATTAGCTATAACTACTGAAGCTCCATTTAAAGATATAGGGGCATATTGATAATTTAAAGAGTTACAATCAAGTAGAATAGCATTATCTTTTTTACCCATACCAATAGCAAATTGGTCCATAATTCCACAATTTACTCCGATAAATTGATTTTCAGCTTTTTGAGATAATTTTACCATCTCTACCATATCTACATCTAATTTAAAGAAATCTTTTAAAACAACAGCTGTTAAAAGTTCTAGTGAAGCAGACGAAGAAAGTCCAGCTCCATTAGGAATAGTTCCATTGATTAGGATGTCAAATCCAGAATCAATTTTGTATCCAGCATCTATGAAAGTTTTGATAACTCCTTTTGGATAGTTAGCCCAGTTATCCTCTTTTTTATTTACTAATTCATCTAAAGTAAACTCTTTTACTCCCTCTTTTACAAAATTTAATGAATACATTCTAAATTTATTGTCATCTCTTTTTACTGCAATTCCATAAGTACCAAAATCGAGAGCACATGGGAAAACAAAACCACCATTGTAGTCAGTATGTTCTCCAATAAGATTTACCCTACCAGGAGAGAAGAATGTTTCTACCTTTCCTTCATAGTTAAAAACTTTTTTAAATTCTTTTATTAAATCTTGTATCATGTTTGACCTCCGACTAATTTATTCTATTTATCTACCATTAGTATATAATATTTTTATATATAATCAAGAGAAAAAATAAAAAAACTTAAAACTTTTTTTACTTTTTAAAATAAGTTTGGCAATTTAATAAAAAATGGAGTAAAATATATAAAAGAGGTAAAGGGGGAAATATTTTGAAGAAGGAGAATATAAAATTAAAAATATTGGAATTGATAAAAGAAAGGGCTGGGATATCAAGAATTGATATCTCAAGAGAGTTTGACATCACACCAGCAGCAGTGGGAAAAATAATCAATGAATTTTTAGAGAAAAAAATTATTATTGAGGAAAGAGAGGGAGAGTCAACTGGAGGAAGAAGGCCATCTCTTTTGAATATAAATAAGGAGAAGATAGGGCAGGTATTAGGAGTATATTTTGCTCCAACTTTTGTACAGATAACTTGTGGAGATATTGATGGGAGTATATTTTCAACTAGAAGATATAGGCTTGGAGATTTAGGCGTAGAAATAATAGAGGAAACAGAGAAAATTATAGAGAAGGAACTTAAGAAAAATAAAAAAATAAAAGTGATATCTGTTGTTATGAATGGACTTGTAGATGGAGAAAAGGGAATATCTATTTTCTCACCTCACTATAATACTAAAAATATTCCGATAGTAGATAGATTTCAGAAAAAATTCAAAAAGAAAGTATATATAGAAAATGATGTAAGAGCAATGGCTTTAGTTGAAAAAGTTTTTGGAGAATGCAAGAAAAACTATAACTTTGTTGTTCTCAATGTAGAAGAGGGTGTAGGAGGAAGTATCTATCTAAATGATATGCTCTATCATGGATATGGTTCCATGTCTGGAGAATTAGGACATATGGTGGTGAAGAGAAATAGTTTGGAAAAGTGTTCTTGTGGGAAAAGAGGTTGTTTAGAAACAGAGGTATCCAATAGAGCAATTATAAAAAAAATTATGACCCAAATTAGAATAAATAATCAGTATAGTTCTTTGAAAAAAATATTAGATGAAGGGAAAAAATTGGAAATAAAAGATGTGTTAAATGGGGTAGATGAAAGAGATATGTTATCTCTATCAGTTACTGGAGAAGCTATACAATATATAGCTTATGCTATTGATATGATAATCTCTGTAATCAATCCAGAAAAGATAATTTTATATGGAGAATTTTTTCAAAATGAATATATATTTAATTCTTTGCTCAGTGAGATAGGAAAAATAACTTTAGATGAGCAAAATTATCAGATAAAAAGATCTAAATTTTATGAAAATATCTATGAGATAGCACCACTTGCATTAGGAAACTATCTGATATTTAAAAGATAAAAGGAGAGGGAAACCTCTCCTTTGAAATAATTATTTATCTTTCATAGAATCTAAGATAGCATCAACTAATGAATCCATTTCAATATGGTTATCTTCTGTCATAGAAGAAGTAAGAGTAACTTTTTCATTTAAGATATTCATATCTTTCATCTCTTCAAGAGCTTGAACCATTAAGCTTCCAACTTTACAAGCCCAAGAACCATTTTCAACTACTGCTACAGTTCTCTTTTGAACATTTAGAGCTTTCATATCCATTAAGTAATTGTGCATAGGAGGATAGATTCCAAGATTATAAGTAACAGAAGCAAATACTATATGACTGTATCTAAAAGTTTCAGCTATAAGTTCAGAAACATGTACCTTTGATACATCATACATATGAACGTTTGTCATTCCCTTTTCTACAAGTTTTCTAGCAAGAACAGAGGCAGCATTTTCAGTATTTCCATACATAGAAGCATATACTATCATAACTCCTTTTTCCTCTGGAATATATTTGCTCCATCTATTATATTTATCTAAAAGATATTCAAAATCATTTCTCCATACAGGACCATGAAGAGGACAAATCATTTTTATATCTATTCCACCAGCTTTTTTAAGTAGAGCTTGTACATGAGGTCCATATTTACCAACTATATTAGTATAATATCTTCTAGCATCATTTATCCAATCTCTATCAAAGTTTACTTCATCATTGAATAGTTTTCCGTCTAATGCTCCAAAGCTTCCAAAGGCATCAGCACTGAATAAAACACCATTTGTTAAATCAAAACTTACCATAGCTTCTGGCCAGTGCACCATAGGAGCAGCTACAAATAGTATCTTATGTTTTCCAAAAGATTTTGTATCTCCTTCTACTACTGTTTCACATTTTTCTGGATCAGTATGGAAACCAAATTGATTCATAAAATAGAAAGCTTTTTCAGAGCTAATGATTCTAACTTCTGGATAGTGCATAACTACCTCTTGAATCATAGCAGCATGGTCTGGTTCCATATGGTTGATTACCATATAGTCAAGTTTTCTATCTTTTAATACATGCTTAATATTCTCTATAAATTGACGCCCTATTGCCCAATCTACAGTATCAAATAGGACAGTTTTTTTATCTAATAAAAGATATGAGTTGTAAGAAACACCTCTAGCTATAGGGTGTACATTTTCAAATAGGTGTAGACGATGTTCATCTCCTCCTACCCAATATAAATCTTCAGTTATCTTTCTAACGTTATGCATACTATCTTCCTCCTATTAATCCTCTATCTCAATAAAAGCAGTTTTCTCTTCTCCACAATCTGGACAAATCCATTCTTCTGGTAATTTTTCAAATAGTGTTCCTTCAGGGATTTCATTTTCCTCATCTCCTATTGCAGGGTCATACTCATATCCACAACCTCCACAAACATATCTCTTCCAAGATGATGGTCTAGTAGGTTTAGGAACTACTCTCTTCATTTTTTTCATAGGAGGAGCAGGTTTTTTCTCTTCTCCATTATCTAAAGCTTGAGTAAGTAGAGGTAAAATCTCTTTTACGTCTCCAACTATTCCATAGTCAGCATTTTTAAATATAGGAGCATTAGGATTATTGTTGATAGCTACGATAGTAGTAGCATCTTTTATTCCTTTTAAATGTTGTCCAGCTCCAGATATTCCACAAGCTATATAAAGATTTCCATTAAATTTTTGTCCAGACATTCCAACATAACGATTAAGAGGAACATATCTTAGAGTTTCAGCAACTGGTCTTGATGAACCGATAGCAGCTCCAGCTTGATAAGCTAAATTTTCAATAAGTTTCATATTTTCCTTTGCTCCAATTCCTTTACCAGCACTTACTACACGTTCAGCTAATGGGATAGGAGTATCAGCAGGGATTCCAACAGTAAAGTCATATCCATCATTTTTTAGATTTTCAACTAAAGCATTAACTTTTTCTTCCATAGTTCCATCTTTGAAAATCATATTTTTACGTGGTCCAGTAACTCCACCTTTAGCCTTATCTTTTTTCTTTTTACTTTCACTCTTAGGCATCTTACCAATAATATGAGAAGCTATAACTACTCTTTGAATCTCATTTGTTCCCTCATATATAGTACAGATTTTTGCATCTCTATAAGCACGCTCTACTTCCATTCCCTTTAAGTATCCAGAACCTCCAAAGATTTGTAAAGCATCATTTACAACTTCAAGGCAGATATCAGAAGCATATTGCTTTGCCATAGCTGATTCCATTCCAAAAGGCTCGTGATTTTCTTTTAGTTCAGCAGCACTATATACTAAGAATCTTGCTGCTCTTAATTTTGTAGCCATATCAGCTAATTTAAAAGATATAATTTGTTGTTGAGCTATTGGTTTACCAAATTGTACTCTCTCTTTTGCATATTCAAGAGCATGCTCATAAGCTCCTTGAGCAATTCCAAGAGCTTGAGAAGCTATTCCAATTCTACCACCATCAAGTGTAGACATTGCTATTTTAAATCCTTCTCCCTCTTTTCCTAGAAGGTTTTCTTTAGGTACTTTTACATTGTTAAAAATTAATTCAGCAGTTGATGATGAACGGATTCCCATCTTATCATAGTGGTCTCCAAATGTAAATCCTTCCCAACCTTTCTCAACAATAAAAGCACTAATTCCTCTAGTTCCTATATCAGGAGTAGTAACAGCAAATACTACATATGTATCAGCTTTATCAGCATTAGTTATAAATATTTTTCCGCCATTTAATATATAATAATCCCCAACTAATTCAGCAGTTGTTTCAGTTCCACCAGCATCACTACCAGCATTTGGCTCTGTAAGTCCAAAGGCTCCAAGTTTTTCTCCCTTAGCTAGAGGAACAAGATATTTTTGTTTTTGCTCTTCAGTACCAAAGGCATATATAGGATAAGCTCCAAGAGATACATGTGCTGATAGAATAACCCCAGTTCCACCATCAACTCTTGATAACTCTTCTACAGCAATAGCATAGCTAAGAGTATCCATACCTGCCCCACCATACTCTTTAGGATAAGGTATACCCATAAGACCCATCTCTCCAAATTTTTTTATAGCATCAGTAGGAAATTCATTATTTTGATCTAACATAAAAGCTATTGGTTTAACTTCAGATTCAGCAAATTCTCTAACTTTTTTACGTAACTCCTCATGAATATCAGTTGTTTTAAAAAGCATTGTACTACCCCCTCTTATCTTACATTTTAATTTATTTTAAACTAGATTAAACTACTTATCTTTATATTCTGATTATATTACTCTATACCAAAAAAGTCAAGTATATTTTTTGTAAATTTTCAGACTTTTTATTTTAAAAAAACACATAATAATTTAAAAATGAATTAAATTAAATTGTAAATGAATAAAAAAAGAAGAAAGTATCGCTAACAAAACCACGTTACTTTCTTCCTGAAAAATTAAGATATTTTCTGATTCATATTTTTCTTAGCTACTGATAGCATAAGTTTAATTCTGTTAAGTTGATTTACCTCTGAGTAAGCAGGATCATAGTCAATAGGAGTAATATTTACATTTTCATACTCCTCTCTAAGTCTTTTAATCATTCCTTTACCAGTAATATGGTTAGGTAGACAACCAAATGGTTGAACACAAACTATATTAGGTACTCCGTGTTCAATAAAATCTATCATCTCTCCCATTAAGAACCAACCTTCTCCAGATTGATGTCCTATTGAGATAAATTCAGAAGTTTTCTTAGCTGTTTCTTGAATAGAGATCTCTCTCATAAATCTAGCGTGGGTTGAAATAGCATCATTAAGTACAGCAGTATATCTATCTAATACCCATAATGCTCCTCTTTGTTTTAATCCAGCCATCTTTCCTTTGAATTTTTCAGCTAGGAAGATATCACTATAGATACAGTATTTTATGAAGTTCATAAGAGATGAAGTATAAACCTCTCCTCCCTCTTGCTCTATAAAATTAGCTAAGTCATTGTTAGCAAAAGGACTAAACTTAACTAAAATCTCTCCTACAATACCAACTTTTATTTTTTTCTCATCACTTATTTCTATTTTAGCAAATTCATCAACTATAAGTTTACAGTTTCTTTTAAACTCTCCAAAGTTACCATTATGAATATTTTTAATAACTTGTTGATTCCATTTTTTATATAGAGCATCACTTTCTCCCTTATTTAGTTCATAAGGTCTAGTATGGTATAGAAGTTTCATAAGTAAATCTCCATATGAAACAGCAATTAGAGCTTTGTGTATAAGAGGTAGTGAAAGTGAGAATCCCTCTTGTTTTTCAAATCCATTAGCATTCAATGAGAGTATAGGGACTTTTTCAAATCCAGCATCTTTGATAGCTTTCTTTAAGAATCCGAGATAGTTAGTAGCTCTACAACTTCCACCAGTTTGAGATATAATAACAGCAGTTCTATCTAGATCATATTTTCCAGATTGAAGAGCTGATATAAGTTCTCCAATTACTAATATAGATGGATAACAAGCATCATTATTAACATATTTTAATCCACAATCAAGGGCTTCTTGTGTTTCAGGTAATATTACAAGATTATATCCTTGAGCTTTAAAAGCATGTTTGATTAAATCAAAGTGCATAGGAGCCATTTGTGGAGCAAGTATTGTATATTCTTTTTTCATAGCCTTAGTAAATTCAGCTTTTTTATACTCTATTTTATGTTTGATAACATTTGCTACAGAGTTTTTCTTATATTCAAGAGCTGCAAGTAAACTTCTTATTCTAATTTTGACAGCCCCAAGATTACTGATCTCATCTATTTTTAATAAAGTATGAACTTTACCATGATTAGTTAAAATTTCATTAACTTGGTCAGTAGTAACAGCATCAATACCACAACTAAAACTATTTAATTCAATCAATTCAAGGTTAGGATTTTTTCCTACTACTGTTGCTGCTCTATAAAGTCTAGAATGGTAAGTCCATTGATCAATAACTCTTAATTCATCATCTAATGAACCAAGGCTAGCTACAGCATCCCCAGTTAATACAGCTATACCAAAAGAGTTGATAATATTTGGAATACCATGATGTATCTCTTTGTCACAGTGATATGGTCTACCACAAAGTACTACTCCAATTTTTCCAGTTCTTTCTAGCTCGCTAATAATCTCTTTAGCTCTATTTTGCATATCTTTTCTAAAGTTATACTTTTCTTCAAGAGCTTTATCTACAGCCAGTTTAACTTCAGGTTTAGTTACACCAAATTTTGTAAACTCTTCCATAACTGTTTTATAGAGTACCTCTTTATTTTCAAAAGAGAATACTGGTATCATCATATCAATATTTTTTTCCTTTATAATATCCATATTATTTTTAATAACCTCAGGATAAGACATAACAATTGGACAGTTAAATTGATTTTGAGATTTTTTATCCTCTTTCTCTTCAAAAATTACACATGGATAAAATATTCTACTGACACCTTTACTAATTAAATTCATAATATGCCCATGAACTAATTTAGCTGGATAACAGATAGAATCTGAAGTGATAGTATCTATTCCACTTTCATAAAGTTTTTTAGATGAGTCATCAGAAAGTACAACTCTAAATCCTAGCTCTGTAAGAAGAGTAAACCAGAATGGATAAGAATCATAGAAATTTAAAACTCTAGGTATTCCAATTTCTCCTCTAGTAGCCTTAGATAGTTCTAATGGAGTGTAACTAAATAATCTGTTGTATTTGTATTCAAACATATTTGGAGCTTGGTTTTTTTTCATCTTTGCAACAGGATTATCACATCTATTTCCAGAGATAAAATTCTCTCCACTTTCAAATTTATGAATAGTTAAAAGACATCTATTAGTACACATACCACAACGGGTAAGATTAGTTGTGTAGTGGAAATTTTCTAGCTCTTCTAAAGTCATAAGAGTAGAGTTTTCCTTAGCTTCCTCTTGAGCAATAAGAGCAGCACCAAAAGCTCCCATAATTCCTGCAATATTAGGTCTTATAACCTCTCTTTCAGATACCTTTTCAAAGGCTCTTAAAACACAATCATTTAGGAAAGTTCCACCTTGTACTACTATATATTTTCCAAGTTCCTCTTTATTTTTAATTTTTATAACTTTGAATAAAGTGTTTTTTACAACAGAGTAAGAGAGTCCAGCAGAGATATCAGCCACCTCTACCCCATCTTTTTGAGCTTGTTTTACCTTTGAGTTCATAAATACTGTACATCTAGTTCCAAGATCTGCTGGAGACTTAGAAGTAAGTCCAAGTTTTGCAAACTCTTTTATATCCATACCAAGAGAGTTTGCAAAAGTTTCTAAGAATGAACCACAACCAGATGAGCAAGCTTCATTTAAAAGAATAGATGTAATTACGCCATCTTGTATTTTTAAACACTTCATATCTTGTCCACCGATATCTAAGATAAAATCTACTTGAGGTTGGAAAAATTTAGCCCCCTTGTAGTGAGCAATAGTTTCTACTACTCCTTTATCTACTCTTAGAGCAGATTTTATAAGATTTTCTCCATATCCAGTTACACAAGAACCTTTTATTTTTATTTTATCATGTAATTTAGAATAAAGAAGCTTTAGATTATCTATTATATTATCTAAAGGATTTCCTTTGTTATGAGAATAGTATGAGTAAAGTATCTCTTTCTCTTCAGAGATAAGAACCACCTTTATAGTAGTAGAACCAGAATCTATTCCAAGATATGCATTACCAGAATAATTTTCAATAGCTTTACTCTCTATTTTTTCTTTTTCATGTCTTAATTTAAACTCTTCAAACTCTTCATCATTTGTAAATAATGGTTGAAGTCTTGAAGTTTCAGATGTATCTTTTTCATTTAATTTTAAGAATTTTTTTTGTAATTCCTCTAATGAGTAAGTATTATTATTTTCTTCTGAAAGAAAACCAGCTCCTTGAGCTACAAAAATTTGTGAATTTTTAGGGAAGATTACATCTTCAGGTGCAAGATTTAAAGTTTCAATAAATCTTTTTCTAAGCTCACTTAAAAAGAAAAGAGGCCCTCCTAAAAAAGCTACTTTACCAGTTATCTTTTTACCACAAGCAAGTCCAGTGATAGTTTGATTTACTACTGCTTGGAAAACAGATACAGCAATATTTCCCTTTTTTACTCCCTCATTTACAAGAGGTTGTATATCAGTTTTGGCAAATACTCCACATCTAGCAGCAATAGGATAGATAGTGTCATATTCCTTAGCTAATTCGTTTAATCCTGTAGCATCAGTATTAAGTAGAGCAGCAATCTGGTCAATAAAAGCTCCAGTTCCACCAGCACAGCTACCATTCATTCTTTGATCCATATCATTTTTAAGGAAAGTGATTTTAGCATCTTCTCCTCCTAATTCTATGGCAACATCAGTTTCAGGGATAATTACCTCAATAGCTTTTATACAAGCGATTACTTCTTGTACAAACTCTATTCCTATCCAACTTGCAATACCCATACCACTTGAACCTGTGATATTTATCTTAAAGCTGATATCTTCTCCATATTTTTCTTTCATAAATTTAAAGAAATCATCAAACATAGATTTTGTAGTCTCTCTTACATTTGATAGATGTCTTTGATAGATAGAATAAACAATATTTTTTTCCTCATCTAAGCAGACGATTTTAACTGTTGTTGAACCAACATCTGTTCCAATAAAAAATTCTTTCATAGTATTACTCCTTAAAATTTACTTTTTAAAATATTTTGGTAAAAATTAAAGAGTTTTTTAAATTCGTAGTATGCGGGACTCATAACGAGTCAAAATGGTGTAATATCCTCCCTCATAAAGAATAGGAGAATACTCTTCATATTCAATAAATCTTTCAATTATAGGTTTTATCTCAACAGAATTTTTAGGTGTTCCAGCTCTAATAATATTTCTAGCAAAAATTTGTACCTTATTAAGCTCGATAAAACTATAACTTTCTGTTTCATCGTTACTATGTATCATATAGATAGCTTGATTTTTGTCGTAAAAGCCATCAAACTCCATTTTAGGATTGATACTTGAACTAAAAAACAGAAGTAAACATGAAATGATAAAGTAAAATACTCTTTTTATCATTTCTCTTTCCTCCTCAATCTATATAAAAATTTTTACAAACTTTAGAAAGTAGAGTCTATAGTTTTTACATTAGCATCAACAGAGTAAATTACATCTTTTCTCTCTATAATTATCTCAGTTTTGCTTGCTAACTCCTCATCATTTTTTATACTATTTAATAACTCTAAGCTAGGATTTATAGCTTTAGGATTTCCTACTAATTGTAGCATAGTAATATCTCCGTGAGTATCTCCATAAGCATAACTTTTATCTAAATCAATCTGATATTTTTCACAAAATTTATGTATTGATTTTAATTTATTTTTAGAATCCCACATAGGAGAAATCTCTCCAGTTAAAATTCCACTCTTATCAGTGTGGTAAGTAGAACCACAAAAATCATCAGCATTCCATTTTTTAGCCATTCTTGAAACTAAAAAGTCTGGACTACCAGATATAAAAATAACAAGATGTCCTTGAGCTTTATGCCATTTTATCATCTTTCTAGTATAAGCATATACCTTGTTTCCTTTTAACTCAACTACTTTATCAGCAACAAAATCATTGTATTTAGTAGGTAGACCTTTTATAGCGTCTACATATGTTCCTGTCAAATCTCCTAAGTAGTTATCATAATTTCCAATTCTCTCGTCCCAAAGCTTAAATGCCTCTTTGACTCTTCTATCGTATTCACTAAAATCTAATAAATCATATTTTATTAATTTTTTAAAATGCTCAGTCAAAAGAGAGTTTCTAAAAATAGTACCATCAATATCAAAAAACGCTGCAATCATAATTATACCCTCCTTCAAAAAATATATCTATATTAGAAAAATTATAGTTGAAAAATCAAAAAAAGTCAAATATTATCTTGATTTCTTATTATACTAAAACAGTTTAAAAAGATAACTTTATAAAATTAATTGAGATATCTATATAAAAAATACCCCGCAGGGTTGGAGGTAATGCTACTTTCTGTATATCATTACAATGATGATAACTACTAGTAAAAGAACTAGTCCACCATCAAAGTGGATGTTTTGAATAAAAATATTCATAGAGCATTCCTCCTAAGTTAAGAATATTTGTTCTACCTTGTTCAAGGGCAGAATAAAAGCCCTAATAAAATAAATATTAGAGCTTCCATTCTGAACTTAATTACAAATATTCTTAACTACCCATTGGGGTACTATAGTACAATTGAATTATATCAAATTATAGGCAAAAAGTCAAATTTAATAGGGAAAAGTTGAAGCTATAAAATCGATTTTAACACCTGTTATTTTATTCTTTTGATTAAAAGTATGACTAAAAAATATACCTCTATAACCTTATAAAACACTCTTTAAGTTGGGGGACTTGGAAGGTACTATTTTAGGTACTTTTAGAGAGCATAAAAAAATATTTTTTTCACTTTTTTGAATAAAGTTAAGGAAAAATACAAAAAAATGAAAAAAGATATAAAAATATGTATAAAAAGATGATTGATGAATAAGTTTTAATATTATGAGTATTTATGATATAATAAAATAAGAAGTAAACAAATATGGAGGAAGAAATATGTCAAGTATAGCACAAAGAGCTGAGTTACAATCTCAAATTTGGAAAATAGCAAATGAAGTTCGTGGAGCCGTAGATGGTTGGGATTTTAAGCAATATGTTCTTGGAACACTTTTCTATAGATTTATTAGTGAAAATTTTTCTGCTTTTATAGAAGCTGGGGATGATAGTTTTAAATATTCAGACCTTAGTGATGATATTATAACTGAAGAGATAAAAAAGGATGCAATAAAAACAAAGGGATATTTTATTTATCCAAGTCAATTGTTTGTTAATACCGTTAAGAATATTGATAAAAATGAAAATCTGAATACAGATTTGAAAAACATATTTTCAGAGATAGAAAAATCAGCTGTAGGTTTCGATTCAGAGAAAGATATAAAAGGATTGTTTGATGACTTTGATACAACAAGTAATAGATTAGGAACTACTGTAAAAGAAAAAAATCAACGTCTGGCAGCTGTAATAAAAGGAGTAGCTGGACTTAATTTTGGAGAAGAGTTTGAAAAAAATCATATAGACCTATTTGGAGATGCGTATGAGTTTTTAATCTCTAACTATGCTGCTAATGCTGGAAAATCTGGGGGAGAATTTTTTACTCCTCAATGTGTTTCTAAATTAATAGCTAAATTAGTAACATATGGAAAGGATAAAATAAATAAAGTTTATGACCCAGCTGCTGGTTCTGGTTCATTACTATTACAGGTACAAAAACAATTTGGAGAGAAGAGGATAGAGGATGGATTCTTTGGACAAGAGATAAATCATACAACTTATAACCTTGCTCGTATGAATATGTTTTTACATAATATAAACTATGATAAGTTTGATATTGCTTTGGGAAATACTTTGATAAATCCTCAACATACTAATGATAAACCTTTTGATGCTATTGTATCAAATCCACCATACTCTGTTAATTGGGTAGGAAGTGATGACCCTACTTTAATAAATGATGAAAGATTTGCTCCAGCGGGAGTATTAGCTCCAAAATCTAAGGCAGATTTTGCCTTTGTACTTCATTGCTTGAATTTTCTTTCAAGTCAAGGACGTGCTGTAATAATTTGTTTTCCTGGAATTTTTTATCGTGGGGGAGCAGAGCAAAAGATTAGAAAATATTTAGTGGATAATAACTATGTTGAAACAGTTATCTCATTAGCACCTAATCTTTTCTTTGGAACATCAATAGCTGTAAATATTTTAATTTTATCAAAATCTAAAAATGACACAAAAACTCAATTTATAGATGCAAGCGGAGAGGAATTTTTTAAGAAAGAAACAAATAATAATATTTTAACAGATGATATTCTTAAAAATATATTGGAAATATTTGAAAAAAAAGAGGATATACAATATATTTCAAAGATGGTGGATAATAAAAAGATTGAGGAAGAAAACTATAATCTTTCTGTAAGTGCTTATGTAGAGGCTAAAGATACAAGAGAAGTTATAGATATAAAAGAGTTAAATGAGAAACTTAAGCAGACTGTATCTAATATTGATAAACTTCGTATTGAGATAGATAAAATTATTGAGGAGATAGAGGGATGATTTTAGAAAATAAACTAAATATCACAAATCAAATAGAACTAGCTAAAGAGGAAGAGAGAATTAGTAAACTAAAAGCTAAACAGCTCTATGACTCTGGAGATATAAAAAAAGTCAAGGTTGGAACTTTTGAGGGACTATCATATATTCATAAGTATTTATTTGAAGATATTTATGATTTTGCTGGAAAGATTAGAAAGGTAAATATAGCTAAAGGGAATTTCCGTTTTGCTCCTTTGATGTATTTAGAACATTCATTGAAATATATAGATAGTATGCCACAGAGAACATTTGATGAAATTATTGAAAAATATGTTGAAATGAATATAGCCCACCCTTTTAGAGAGGGAAATGGAAGAGCTACACGTATCTGGTTAGATTTAATTTTAAAAGAGAATATTAAAAAGGTAATTGATTGGAACTTAGTGGATAAGGAAGATTATTTATCTGCTATGGAGAGAAGCGTTGTAAAGGATATTGAGATAAAATATATTTTAAAGCAAGCTCTTACAGATGAGATAGATAATCGTAATATATTTATGAAGGGAATAGATATAAGTTACTATTATGAGGGGTATAGTGAATATAGTATAGAGGATATGTAATTGAAAAAGCTAAGCAACCAATAGAAACCTCTGAAATTAGGGTTTGGGATCATTTTGTTGACGTCAACAAAATGGTAGAGATAGGCAGTGATACAGTAAGAACAATAAATGACATTGTTAGGAAACTAACAAAGAGATATAAGTTGATTTAATATTAAAAGTATGTTATAATAAATACAAGAAGATATGTTCGTAGAGCCACGAACAGGATAATCAAAAAAAAGCTCATTGAGAAGATATGTTCGTAGAATAGCGAGCAGGATAATCAAAAGAAATATTCAATAAGAAGATAAAAAAAGCTCTTGTTTTGAGAGCTTTTTTTATTGTTTAAAAATAAAAATATATGTTATAATTGCATTATATACATTTATTAAGGTAGGTATTAAATGAAATTTAATTTTTTAACAAAAGAGTTTTTTGATAAATATAAAGAATGTTTAGAGCTGGAGAAAAAAGAAAATAGACCTTATGCTTGTACTACATTAATAAATTGTCTTGGAATGACTTTTGCTGTTCCATTGAGAAGTAGTATTCAACACGAATATGCACTTTTTACAAATAAAGAAAAAACAAAAGGGTTAGATTTAAGTAAAGCAGTTGTAATTAATGATTATGAAAAATTTGTAGATACTATAACAAAAGTTTATATAAGTGATGATGAATACAAAGTATTATTAGGAAAGGAAAATTTTTTATCAAAGAAATTAGAAACATATATAAAAAAATATAAAAAAGCATTAAAAAATCCAGATATTCCAAAAAATAGTATTTTGTTAAAATATTCCACATTACAGTATTTTCATAAAGAACTAAATATAGAGGAGATACAAAATGAAGAGTAAACTAGAGGAGTTAATAGAAAAGCTTTGTCCTAATGGGGTGGAGTATAGAGAGTTAGGAGAGATTTGTATTTTAACAGCAGGAGGAGATATACCTAAAAATAATTTATCAAAAGAAAAAACAGAAGAATATCAGATACCAATTTTTAGTAATGGAGTTGGAGAAAACGCTTTATATGGATATACAAATATAGAAAAAATTAAAAGTAAATGTGTAACAATATCAGCAAGAGGAACTATTGGTTATGCAGCACTAAGAAAAGAACCATTTTATCCTATAGTAAGATTAATTTGCGCTATACCTAAAATTGATTTATTAGCAGAGTTTTTATGCTATTTTATTCAAACATTAACTTTTAAAGTTCCAACTACAGGAATTCCTCAATTAACAATTCCAATGATAAAAAATATTAAAATCCCCATTCCACCATTAGAAATACAAGAGGAAATAGTAAGAATATTAGATAAATTTACAGAGCTGACAACAGAGCTGACAACAGAGCTGACATTAAGAAAGCTACAGTATGAATATTACAGAGATAAATTATTAAATTTTGGAAATGAAGTTGGATGGAAAAAAATAAAAGAAATAGCTTTGAAAGTAACTTCTGGTGGAACACCTAAAACTGAAAAAATAGAATATTGGGAAAATGGAACAATTCCTTGGATGAGTTCAGGCGAGGTAAATTTAGAAACAATTTTTAAAACTGAAAAATATATAACAGAATTGGGTTTAAATAATTCAAGTGCCAAATTAATACCTAAAAATTCGATAGTTGTAGCTTTAGCAGGTCAAGGTAAAACAAGAGGGAAAGTGGCAAGGATAAGGATCGATTTATCAACAAATCAGTCTTTAGCTGCGATAATTGTAGATGAAAATAAAATTAACCCAGATTATATATTTTATTTTCTAAAAACTCAATATCAAACTTTAAGACAAATATCATCAGGAAATGGAACTAGAGGAGGTTTGAATTTACAAATGATAGCAAATTATTCTATCCCTGTTCCACCATTAGAAGAACAAAAAAGAATAGTAGAAATATTAGATAGATTTGATAAATATATAAATGATATAAAAGAGGGATTACCTGCTGAAATAGAGATGAGGCAAAAACAATATGAGTATTATAGAGATAAACTTTTAAATTTTAAAAAACTAAATGTAGAGGGATAGTATGGGGAAAAGTTTGAATGAAATAGCTCAAGAACTGAAAAATAACGAAAATAAAAAAGAGAAAAAAACTAAGAATGAAGAGAAAGAGAAAAAAGATAAACAAAATAGTAAAAAACAAGATAATGGAAAAAAAGTTCAAATAATTTATGCTTTTAATGGAGTAGGAAAAACAAGGCTTTCAAAAGAGTTTAAATCCCTAATATCTCCTAAAATCAATGAAGAAGAAAGTCAAGAATTAGCAGAGAAAAAAATTCTCTACTATAATGCTTTTACAGAAGATTTATTTTATTGGGATAATGATTTAGAAAATGATAGGAATATAAAATTTTGTATACATCCAAACTCTTTCACAAAATGGATTTTTGAAGACCAAGGACAAGATAGAAATATTGTTGAAAATTTCCAAAAATATGTAGGTAGAAATTTAACTCCCAAATTTAATTCTAATTTTTCTGAAATTACATTTTCTTTCGAACGTGGAAATGATGAAATAAGTGAAAATATAAAAATTTCAAAGGGAGAAGAGAGTTGTTTTATTTGGAGTATTTTTTATTCTTTGTTAAAACAAGCTATTGATATTCTTAATGTTGCAGACCCGATTGAACGTGAAACCAATATCTTTGATAAATTAGAATATGTTTTTATAGATGATCCTGTTACATCATTAGATGAAAATCATTTGATTGAATTAGCAGTAGATTTAGCTGAAACTATTAGAAATAGTGAATCTCATTTAAAATTTATTATAACTACTCACAATATAGTATTTTATAATGTCTTATGTAATGAGCTAAATAAAGCAATAATATATTTACTTAGTAAAAATGAAGATGGAACTTATGATTTAGAAGAAAAAAAGGAGATTCAAATAAAAGCTTTGCTTATCATCATCATTTGATATATACTTTAGAACAAGCAATAGTTGAAAACAAAATTGAAAAATATCATTTTAATTTATTACGTAATCTATATGAAAAAGCAGCAAGTTTTCTTGGCTATAGAAATTGGAAAGAGTTACTTCCAGATGAAAAAGAGACTTATGCTAGTCGTATAATGAATTTTTATAGTCATCGTAGCTTATTAAATGATGAGATAAAAGAACCAACAAACGAAGAAAAGAAAATGGTAAAACTTTTATTCAATCATTTATTGGAAAATTATAAATTTTGGAGGAACAAATAAATGAGCAGTTACAATCCAATTACAGAGACAAAAAACTATATAGTTTTAGATGAATATGATAAAGATTTCCAAGTAGCAGATGGTTACCAAACAGAGAGAGACTTAGAAACAGATTTTATAAAAGATTTGAAAAATCAAGGTTATGAATATAGAAAAGATTTAACAACCAATGAAGAGATGCTTAAAAATATAAGAGTTCAATTGGAAGAGTTAAATGATGTTAAGTTCTCAGATTCTGAATGGGATAGATTTTGTGAGGAGTATCTAAATAAGCCTAATGATAGTCAGATAGATAAGACTAGAAAAATTCATAACAACCATATATATGATTTTATTTTTGATGATGGGCATATAAAAAATATCCACCTTATAGATAAGAAAAATATCTTGAGAAACAAACTTCAAGTAATTTCTCAATTTAGCCAAAGAGGAAAAGTTTTAAATCGTTATGATGTAACTATCCTAGTAAATGGCTTGCCTTTAATTCAAGTGGAGTTGAAAAAAAGAGGAATTGCCATTCGTGAAGCATTTAATCAAATTAACAGATACAGTAAAGAGAGCTTTAATTCAGAAAACTCTTTATATAAGTATTTACAACTGTATGTTATTTCAAATGGAACAGATACAAGATATTTTGCTAATACTATAAAGAGAGATAAAAATAGCTTTGATTTTACAATGAATTGGGCTAAGTCAGATAACACTCCAATTAAAGATTTAAAAGATTTTACAGCTACATTTTTTCAAAAAAATACAGTATTGAATATTTTAATAAACTATTCAGTTTTTGATACAAGTGAAAATCTATTAATAATGAGACCATATCAAATAGCAGCAACAGAGAGAATTTTATGGAAGATAAAAAGTACATATCTAAATAAAAAATGGAAATCAGTTGATGCAGGAGGATATATATGGCATACAACAGGTTCAGGAAAAACTTTAACAAGTTTTAAGGCAGCTCGTCTAGCAACTGAGTTAGATTTTATTGATAAAGTATTTTTTGTGGTAGATAGAAAAGATTTAGACTATCAAACTATGAAAGAGTATCAACGTTTTTCTCCAGATAGTGTCAATGGTTCTGAAAATACAGTGGGACTTAAAAGAAATATTGAAAAGGATGACAATAGAATTATTGTAACTACAATACAAAAGTTAAATAATTTAATAAAGAGTGAAAGTGATTTAGATATATATAATAAAAATGTTGTTTTTATTTTTGATGAAGCTCATCGTTCTCAATTTGGAGAAGCTCAGAAAAATATTAAAAAGAGATTTAAAAAATATTGTCAATTTGGATTTACAGGAACACCAATATTTCCAGAGAATGCTTTAGGAGCAGAGACAACAGGAAGTGTATTTGGAGAGCAACTTCACTCTTATGTTATAACTGATGCTATAAGAGATGAGAAAGTTCTTAGATTTAAAGTAGACTATAATGATGTTCGTCCGAAATTTAAAGATATGGAAAAAGAGATGGATGAGAAAAAATTAAGTGCCTTAGAAACAAAGCAAGCTTTTTTACACCCAGAGAGAATAAAGGAGATTTCACAATATATTCTTAATAACTTTAACCTAAAAACTCATAGAACATATATAGGAGAAAAGGGATTTAATGCAATGTTTGCTGTAAGTTCTGTGGACGCAGCTAAGCAGTATTATGAAACTCTAAAGCTTTTACAAAAAGGTGCGGAAAAACCTTTAAAGATAGCTACAATTTTTTCTTTTGCCCCTAATGAGGAACAAACTTCTATTGGGGAGATATTAGATGAAAATTTTGAACCAACAGCTATGAATACAAGTGCAAAAGAGTTTTTAACTTTAGCTATTGAAGATTATAATAAGATGTTTAAGACAACTTATGGTATTGAAAGTAGGGATTTCCAAAACTATTATAGAGACCTTGCTAATAGAGTTAAAAAACAAGAGATAGACTTACTAATTGTAGTTGGAATGTTTTTAACAGGATTTGATGCTCCTACACTAAATACTTTATTTGTTGATAAAAACTTACGTTATCACGGATTAATACAAGCTTTTTCAAGGACAAATAGAATATACAATTCTACAAAAAGTTTTGGTAATATTGTAACATTTAGAGATTTAGAGCAAGCTACAATTGATGCTATAACTTTATTTGGAAATTCAAAAACTAAAAATGTAATTCTTGAAAAAAGTTACAAGGAGTATATGAATGGATTTAAAGATATTCTTACTGGAGAAAGTAGAAAGGGATATTTGACTATAATTGATGAGTTGAAAAATCGTTTTCCTAGTATAGATGATATTATTAATGAAAAGGATAAGAAAGAGTTTGTTAAACTTTTTGGAGAGTATCTAAAAGTTGAGAACATATTACTAAACTATGATGAATTTACAAAATTAAAAGCTGTACAAACTTTAGATACAGATGATGCTCAAGCTGTAGAGGAATTTAAGAGTAGATACTATGTCAGTGAAGAAGAGATAAAAGCTATGAAGAAGATAAAACTTCCAAGTGAAAGACAGATACAAGATTATTGTTCAACATATAATGATATACGTGAATGGCTTCGTCGTGAGAGAGCAGAAAAAGGAGAGGAAAATTTATCAATAGATTGGAATGATATTGTATTTGAAGTTGACCTTTTAAAATCTCAAGAGATAGATTTAACATATATTTTAGGATTAATTTTTGATAAAAATAAAAAAGCTACTACAAAAGAATTATTAGTTGAGGATATTAGACGTCTTATTAGAGCTAGTGTAGGAAATCGTGCTAAAGAGAGTTTAATAGTTGATTTTATTAATAAAACAGACTTGAATAAATTTGAGGATAAGGCTAGCATTATAGAAGAATTTTTCTCTTTTGCTAAAGAGGAAAGAATAAAAGAGGAAGCAAAGCTTATTGAAGATGAAAAATTAAATGGAGATTTAGCAAAAAAATATATTTCTCGTTCATTAAAAAGAGAGTATGCTAGTGAAAATGGTACAGAATTAAATGAGCTTATGCCTAAAATGAGTCCACTTAATCCAAATTATCTTCCTAAAAAAAGGAGTATATTTGAAAAAATATCTGCTTTTGTAGAAAAGTTTAAAGGAATTAGTAAAGAGGATTAAAAAATACAATGAAGTGTTGTAGAGTAAAATTTTACAACACTTTTTATTTTTTGAAAAAATAAAGTTATAACTTAATAATCTGATAGAGAATTTTTACAATTAATGATATAATATGTAAAGAATAAAAAGAGGTGGAAAGATGAGAAAATTAAAAATTTTGATTTTATATATTTTAATGACTTTGACTCTTTTAGCTCAAGAGGGGTATATAGCTTCTTTTAATACCTTAAGAATAGGAAAAGCTCAAAAGGATTTTAAACTTATGAGTAAAGTTTTAGAAGGTTTTGATATAGTTGGACTTATAGAAGTAATGAATCCAATAGGAGTAGAAAAACTTATAAAGGAGTTGGAAAAAGAGAGTGGAGTGAGGTGGGAGTACCATATTTCTCCATATCCAGTAGGAAGTACAAGTTATAAAGAGTATTTTGCATATATTTGGAAAAGTGAAAGAGCAGAATTTTTAGGAGATAGAGGATTTTATCCTGATGATGAGAAAAAATTTGAAAGAGCTCCCTATGGAGCAGATTTTAAAATAGGAAATTTTGATTTTACCTTTGTATTAGTACACTCTATCTTTGGAAAGAGAGAATCTGAAAGAAGGGCTGAAGCTTTTACTATGGATAGAGTCTATGATTATTTTCAAAATCTAGATAGTGAAGAGAATGATATAATTATAGCTGGAGATTTTAATCTCAGTGCTGATGATGAAGCATTTGAAAATCTATTGAATCACAGTGATGAGGTAGTACATGTACTCAATCCAAGAATAAAAACAACTATTGGGAAGGATAAATTAGCTAGTTCCTATGATAATATGTTTCTATCAAAAATTTATACTCAGGAATTTGAAGGAAAGAGTGGAGCAATAGATTTTACAAAGAAACAGTACAGAATGATGAAAGATAAAATATCAGACCATCTACCAATATTTATTATAGTAGATACAGAATTTGATGATGATTAGAGGGAAGAATGAGAGTAGCATATGTTTTTTTTAATGGAGAACTTTTAGGAAGTAAAGAGTATTATTTAAACCTTATGAAAAAAAATAAGGGGGATATCTATTGTGCTGATGGTGGTGCAAATCTTTTGGAAAAATTGGGAGTAGTTCCAATGGAGATATGGGGAGATTTTGACTCTGTACCTGAAAATATTTTAGAAAAATATGAAAAGTCAGGAGTAATTATAAAGAGATTTCCTAAAGATAAGGATTTTACAGATGGAGAGTTGATTTTAAAATATATAAGTGAAAAAAAATATGATAAGATTATTGTAATTGGTGGGTTAGGTGGTAGAAAAGATCATGAATTAACAAACCTTAATCTGATGTTTAAATTTAAAAATCTAATTTTTGTAAGTGAAACAGAGGATATTTTTGCAATAGAAAACTACAGAGAGTTTGTAGGAGAGAAAGGAAAAACTATATCCTTTGTTCCATTTTCTGAGAAGGTAGAAAACTTGACATTAAAAGGATTTAAATACCCACTTACTAATTATACTCTTCATCAAGGGGAGAGCATTTGTATGAGTAATATAGCACAGGAGGATATCTGTGTTGTATCCTTTGATAAGGGGAAATTAATAGGTATTGTTATAAAATAATTTATATAGGAGGAATATTATGTTAAAAGAAGGTATGAATTTTACACAAAGCAAAGTAGTTAAAGAGAGTGAAACAGCAGCTAAAGTTGCATCAGGAGCTTTAGAAGTTTTCTCTACACCTATGCTTATAGCTTTTATGGAGAGTACAGCTTTTACTTTAGCTCAAAAAGAGTTAGGAGAAGGGAATACAACAGTAGGAATCTCTGTAAATATTAAACATTTAAAAGCTAATCTTATAGGAGATGAATTAACTTGTACAGCTACTTTAGATAAAATAGATGGGAAAAAATTAGATTTCTCTGTTAAGGTTTTCCATGGAGAAACTTTAGTAGGAGAGGGAGAACATAGTAGATTTATAGTTAATGAAGAGAAATTTTTAGCAAAATTAAAAAAATAAGATAATATATTTGGAGGAAGTTTAAAAAATGAAAAATACTGAAAAGGTAGTAGGAAATGCTAAATTTATACTGGGAATACAGCATGTACTTGCAATGTTTGGAGCTACTGTTTTAGTTCCTTTCTTAACAGGATTAAATCCATCAATAGCTTTAATATCTGCTGGGGTAGGAACATTGATATTTCATCTTTGTACAAAAAGAATTGTACCAGTTTTCTTAGGTTCATCTTTTGCTTTTATAGGAGCATTGACATTAGTTTTAAAAAATGAAGGAATAGGAGCTATAAAAGGTGGAGTAATAGCTGCAGGGCTTATATATGTAATAATGTCTTTCTTGGTAAAAACTTTTGGAGTGGAGAAAATAAAATCATTTTTCCCACCAATAGTAACAGGACCTATTATTATGCTTATAGGACTTAGAATGAGTCCAACAGCTTTAAATATGGCTGGATATGCTAATGGAAAATTTGATACTAAAAGTTTAATAGTAGCTTTTTCTGTAATTTTAACAATGGTATCTATCACAATGATGAAGAAATCATTCTTAAGACTTATACCAATATTAGCTGCTGTAATAGTAGGATATATTGTAGCTACTATTTTAGGAATGGTAGATTTTAGTGTAGTATCTCAAGCTAAGTGGATAGGACTTTCTACTGAAGCAGCAAGTGATCTGTTTACAATGCCATCTATGTCTTTGACAGGGATAATAGCCATAGCTCCAATAGCTTTAGTAGTATTTATTGAGCATATAGGAGATATTACAACTAATGGTGCTGTTGTAGGAAAAGATTTCTTCAAAGATCCTGGAATCCACAGAACACTTTTAGGAGATGGACTTGCTACGATAGCAGCAGGATTTTTAGGTGGACCAGCTAATACAACTTATGGAGAGAATACTGGAGTATTAGCAGTAACAGGAGTATATGACCCAGCTATTTTAAGGATAGCAGCTTGTTATGCTATTATATTAGGATTTATAGGAAAATTTGGAATACTTTTACAAACTATTCCATTACCAGTAATGGGAGGAGTTTCTGTAATTCTATTTGGAATGATAGCTTCAGTAGGAGTAAGAACTGTTGTAGATGCACAACTTGATTTTGGTAATTCAAGAAATCTAATAATCTCTTCTATAATATTTGTTCTTGGAATAGCAGTAGATAATATAAGTATATGGCAAACAGTTTCTGTATCAGGATTAGCTTTAGCAGCTTTTTCAGGTGTTGTTTTAAATAAGATTCTTCCAAAAGATAGAGAGATAAAACTAAAAAAATTGGACTAGAGAGGTGGTAATATGAAAAATCTCATAATTGTAGGCTTTATTGCAGCATTAGCTGGACTTTATTTTACTAATGAAAAAAAGGAGAAAAGTGAAGTTGTAAAGAGTGAGATTGTAAAACCACAAAAGGAGGAAACAAAATTGTTAAAAAGAAGTGAGATTGATAATAAGTATAAGTGGAATATGACAGATTTTTATCCTGACTGGGCAGAGTGGGATAAAGAGTTAGAAACTTTAAAATCCATGATGAAAGAGATTCCACAATACAAAGGGCAAATAAAAGATGACTCTAAAAAATTTGTAGAGCTTATCAAATTAGAAGAAAAAATGGGAAGATTACTAGATAAGCTTTATGTATATGTATATATGTTAAAAGATTTAGATTCTAAAGATGAGGTATCTTCTGTAAAACTTCAAGAGATTCAGGCTATATATACAGAGTATTCAGTAAGTGCAGCTTGGATAACACCAGAGATTTTACAAATTCCTAAAGAGACTATGGAAAAATGGATAGATGAAAATCCAGAACTAAAAGATCATAGATTTGGACTTATGGAAATATATAGATTGCAAGGGCATGTACTAGATGAAGGAAAAGAAAAATTACTTTCTTACTATGGGCAATATATGGGAGCTCCTCATGATATATATGCAGAATTATCTATCTCTGATATGAAATGGAATGAGGTAAAACTTTCTGATGGATATGAAGGACCTGTTACAAATGGAGTATATTCAAAAGTTTTAGCAACTAATAGAAATCAAGAGGATAGAAAAAAAGCTTTTGAAGCACTATATGGAGCTTTTGATAATAATAAAAATACCTATGGAGCAATATATAGAGCACTTCTTCAAAGAGATGTGGCTTCATCTAAAGGAAGAAACTATAACTCTAGTTTAGAAAAAGCACTTGAGCCTAAAAATGTTCCAACTGAAGTTTATACAACTTTATTAAAATCAGCAATAGATAATAATGCTCCGCTACAAAGATATGTAAATTTAAGAAAAAAAGCTTTAGGTTTAAAAGAGTATCACTACTATGATAATAGTATAAATATAGTAGAATATGATAAAACTTTTGATTATGATGTGGCAAAAGAGATGGTATATAATTCTGTAGCACCTCTTGGAGAAGATTATTCTGCTAAGATGAATAGAGCTATAAGTGAAGGTTGGATAGATGTATTTGAAACTGAAAATAAAAGAAGTGGAGCTTATTCAATAGGAATTTATGATGTACATCCATATATGTTATTAAACTATCAATCAACTTTAGATGATGTGTTTACATTAGCCCATGAATTGGGACATACACTACATACAATGTTATCAAATGAAAACCAACCATATGCTACACATGATTATACAATATTTGTAGCTGAAGTAGCTTCTACTTTTAATGAGAGATTACTACTAGATTATATGATTAAAAATTCAAATGACCCTATTGAGAAGATAGCATTGATAGAGCAAGCTCTTGGAAATATTGTAGGAACTTTCTATATCCAAACTCTATTTGCTAACTATGAGTATCAAGCTCATAAGTTAATAGAGGAGGGAAAAGCTGTAACTCCTGATGTTCTTAGCGGAATAATGGATAATCTATTTAAAGAGTATTTTGGAGATAGCATCACTATGGATGAGTTACAAAAAATAATCTGGGCAAGAATACCACACTTCTTTAACTCTCCTTATTATGTATATCAATATGCTACTAGCTTTGCTTCATCAGCAAATCTATATGATAGAATAACTAATACTAAGTATAGCGAAGAGGAAAGAGCCAAAGCTAAAGAAGATTACTTAACACTTTTAAAATCTGGTGGAAATGACCATCCTATGAATCAACTTAAAAAGGCAGGAGTGGATTTAGAAAAAGTTGAAAGCTTCTATGCTGTAGCTGTAGAGTTTGATAGGTTACTTGATATTTTAGAAGAGGAATTGAATAAATTAGAAAAATAAAATAGGAAGAGGAATATTTTACTAAAAAATTCTTTAGAAGAGTAGATAATAATGAGTAAAATATTCTTCTTTTTTATTTAAAATATTTTGTTATTTTATGTTAATATGAAAAAAATATAATATTCTCAAATTCAAACAAAAAAGTTTGACAAAAATCACATTTTCTAATAAAATGGAAGTAGACTTTTATAATAGGAGGGAAATGATGACTAACACTTTGTTAGAAAAAGTATTTAAAATTGAAGAGAGAAAAAGTAGTGTAAAAACAGAGGTAATTGGAGGAGTTACAACATTTTTAGCAATGGCATATATAATATTTGTAAATCCTGCAATATTGTCTTTAGCTGGAATGGATAAAGGAGCTTTAATTACAGTGACATGTCTAGCTACAGCAATAGGAACATTTTTAGCTGCCTTTATAGGAAATGTACCTATAGCAATGGCACCTGGAATGGGACTTAATGCCTTTTTTACTTTTACACTTGTTATGGGAAAAGGTGTACCTTGGCAAGATGCTTTAGGAGTAGTTTTTATATCAGGAGTTTTCTTTTTTATATTAGCAGCTTCAGGGCTTAGAGAAAAGTTAGCTTCAGCTATACCTACACCGATTACTATTGCTTCTACAGCAGGGATAGGATTATTTATAGCTTTTATAGGTTTAAAAAATATGGGAATAATAGTAGCAGATCCTGCTACATTAGTAGCATTAGGAAAATTTGACTTACCTGTTACACTATCTATACTCGGTTTAGTTTTAATGGCAATTTTTGAATTAAAAAAAGTCAGAGGTGGAATACTGATAAGTATTGTAATTATAACAGTACTAGGAATGATATTAGGATTAGTAGAGTTACCTAAAGCAATAATATCTATGCCACCAAGTATAGAACCAATAGCTTTTAAATTAAATATTTTTGGAGCTTTTAAAATATCATTATTTGGGTCAATATTCTCTTTTATGTTTATAGACTTATTTGATTCATTAGGATTTTTAATAGCTTGTTTTAGAGAGATAGGTCTAGTAGATGAAAAAGGAAAATATAAAGGTTTAGGAAGAATGATGTTTGCTGACGTTTCATCTACAATAATAGGAGCTTGTTTAGGTACTAGTACAGTTACTACATTTGGAGAATCTGCAGCAGGAATAGCAGCAGGAGCAAAAACAGGATTAGCTTCATTTGTTACAGCTATTTTATTTTTATTAGCTTTACTTGTTACTCCATTAGTTGGAATAGTACCAATGTTTGCTGCTGCTCCATCACTTGTAATGGTAGGAGTATTTATGTTTAAAAGTGTAAGAGACTTAGATTTATCTGATATAAAGATAGCAGTTCCAGCTTTTGTTACAATAATATTTATGCCACTTACTTATAGTATAAGTATTGGATTAAGTTTTGGATTTGTTAGCTATATTATAATGCATGCTGTAGCTAAAGAGTGGAATAAAATAAATACAGTTTTATGGATAATAGGAGCTCTTTCATTAGTAAACTTAATTTGGAGATAGGAGGAAATAATGGGAAAACTTTTAATTAAAAATGGATATATAGTTTCAATGAATGAAAAAAGAGAGGTTTTTAATGGCGGTTCTATTCTTATTGAAGATGATAGAATAAAAGCCATAGGAAAAATAGATGAAAAATTATTAAATAGCGATGTAGAGATTTATGATGCACAAGGAAAAATTATTCTTCCTGGGCTTGTAAATACTCATGTACATCTTTCACAGCAATTAGGAAGAGGAATAGCAGATGATGTAGTGTTACTTACTTGGTTAAGAGAGAGAATTTGGCCATATGAGAGTAGCTTTAATTATGAGGATTCCTTAATTTCATCAATAGCTTGCTGTGTAGAGATGATAAAATCAGGTACTACAACTTTCTTAGAGGCTGGGGGACAATATGTAGATGCTATGGTAGAGGCAGTAGAAAAATGTGGGCTTAGAGCTTGTCTTTGTAAGTCCACTATGGACGAAGGAGAGGGGCTTCCAAAACCTTGGCAAAAAACTACTGAAGAGGAGTTAAGAGAGCAAGAAGAATTATTTAAAAAATATAATAATGCAGCAGACGGAAGAATAAAAATTTGGTTTGGATTAAGAACTATATTTAATAACTCAGATGATTTAATAGTAGGAACAAAAAAATTAGCAGATAAGTATAACACTGGAATACATATGCATGTGTTGGAAGTAAAAGAGGAGATGGATTATACAAGAGCTACTAGAGGAGAAACAACAGTGGAACACCTATATAGACTAGGAGCTTTAGGACCTAATTTAGTAGCTGCCCATGTAGTATGGTTGACAGAAAGAGAGATAGATTTATTTAGACTTTATGATGTAAAAGCATCTCATAATCCAGCAGCTGCTATGAAAGTAGTTTTAGGTTTTGCTAGAATTCCTGAGATGATGGAGAAAGGTATTACTGTTGGAATAGGAACAGATGGAGCACCATCTAATAATAGGATGGATATGATGAGAGATATGTATTTAACATCATTATTACATAAAGGAAGAACATTAGATCCTAAGAGTGTTTCTGCTGAGGAAGTTTTAGAGATGGCAACAATAAATGGAGCTAAATGTGCTTTACAAGAGAAGGAGATAGGAAGCTTAGAAGTTGGTAAAAAAGCTGACTTAATAGTTTTAAATCCTGATACTATTCATGCCCTACCATTAGTAGATCCAATAGCTAATATAGTATATGCTATGAGCAGTGAAAATGTAGAATCTACAATGTGTAATGGAAAATGGTTAATGAAAGAGAAGAAAATTTTATTCTTAGATGAAAAAGAACTTTTAGAAAAAGTTAAAAAACAAAGTAAAAAAGTTTTAGATAGAGCTGGAGTAAAGTTACCAAATAGATTTCCAGTAGTAGATATTAAATAAAAAAATATTATATTATTCTTTAGAATAATATAATAAAATTAAGAGTATTGTAATTAAAAGTTATAATACTCTTTTTTTATTATTTTCAATATGAGAGATAATATTGACAAATAATTTAAAATATAATATAATTTGAATATAAAATTAAATTAAAAGCGAAATATTTTAGAAAATAAGAAGATAAAAGGAGTAAAGAGATGAAAAACAAAATTGAGAAATTATTAAAAGAAAATGAGAAAATATCTTTAGAAAAAATAGCTAAAGAGTTAGGAATATCTCTTATAGAGGTATTAAGAGAAGCTCCAACAGTAAGAAAATATCCTCTTGAGAAAAGAGAAGAACTTTTTGAAATATTAAGAGGATGGGAAAAAGTTTTTCTATTAGTAGTAACTCCTAACTTTGTTTTAGAAATAAAAGATAAGTTTCCAAAGGGATTTTATGCTCATGGATATTTAAATTTCCATGACCCAGAATCTTCAATAGGAGGACATTTAAGTGTTGATAAAATAAAAGAGATTTTTTTAGTAGAGGATAATATGTTTGGAAGAAAAAGTTGTTCAATAAGATTCTATGGGGAAGATGAGCAAGAGATATTTGCTATATATGTTCCAAGAGATGATAAGAAAGAATTAATTAAAGAGTATTTAGATTGTTTTTACTCTTTGATATAAAAGTGCTAATTAAAAAAAGAAGCTGTTATGTTATTACAGCTTCTTTTTAATTAGATTAGAAACGATATCCAGCTTTTAGCCCAAAGGTAATATTATTATATTCATCATTTGTAGTATAAGTTCCTTCTAATCCATAGCTGATTCCTGAATTTAAAGAAACATCATAATTTAAAACTAATTTTATAGAATTTTTTTCAAATTTGTTTCCTTGGATTTCCATTGAACTAGTAGAATCATTAAATTTACCATTTAGATTTTTATTGTCATATCCCAATATACCAAATTTTCCAAAAATACCTCCAGATAGAGTATTTTTAGAGTTAGGGTTAAAGATAGTTTTATTTAAGCTTACTCCTAATTCACTATCTAAATAATTATAATTTTGAGCTTTAATATTTAAGGCTAAAGGAGCATCTTTTTCTTTAATATCTTCTTGAGAAATAAACGAATAAGATACTAGCCCTCTAAAATTAAGTGCTAAGTCATCTTTTAAAGAGTATTGGTAATTTAATCCTGAGTATAAATTTACTCCATATACATTTGTATTGGAAGTGAAATTATTTTCTTGATAATTATTTTTAAACTCTCTATTTACTTCATACTCTCCATACTGTATTCCCAAACCATTTAGCCATTGTAATTTAGAGGTTAAGAAGTTTCTATTATATCCACCTAAATACGCACTAACACCTTTAATTTTAGATTCTGTAGTAACCTTTTTAAGGGTATCATTTTTTATTTCATTATGATTAGAAGTAGCTCCTCCTACAATAAATCCAAAGTTCATATTATTGATTTCAGTTTCATATATACCATAACCACTATAGATATTTCCTTTAAAAGAATCATAAGAGTTTTTAGTTAAAATACTTCCACCATGTACATAATTTTTGTTAACTGAAAAGTCGTTATTTATATCAAATGGGATAGAAGTAAAAGTAGAGATTTCATCTTTTGCTACTTTATTTAGTCTAGAATAAATATTTTTATTTTGAACTTGATTTATAAGAGTTTGTAATTCTTTTAGTACTTCTTCCTGTCTTTGAGTATAGTAAAGAGCAGAATGTAATTCTTTGTAATCAAAAATATCTTTCCTATTTTCTAAAGCTTTAAGTTCTTTGATTAATTCAATATCTAATTTTTCTTCATTTTCTTTTTTTAATTCTTTTATTAAATATGGAATATCATTGAGATAACCTTCGATCTCTTTGAAGTATCTCTCTATTTTATTTGATTTAGAATTAGGAGAATTATTATAATTATATCCCCAGTAGTCCCAATCATCAAAACTATTTTCATCACTTTCTTTATAGTTTTTTATAGTTTTAATAGTTTCTAAGATATATGAGATTTTATTTCCTAAATTTTTAATACTAGATATTTTATTGTTATAATCATTACTTATTTCTAGAAGAACATCAGAACTAGATTTAAGATTTTCTTGGTAGTATTTTTCTAATTCAGAAGCCAATTTATTTCTACTTTCATCATCTAATTTAGAGTAGTCAACTTTTATCTTTTCTTTAAATTTAGAGATGTGATTTTCTAGGGTATCACTATCAAAGTTTATTTTAGAAAAAGCTTTTAATTCCTCTCTTTTTATTTTATCATCTTTTATAATATCGTTATTTTGAATATTTTTTATTTTTTCTTTTAAAATTAAAGTTTGTTTATCAGAAAAATTAAATTGACTGAGATCTTTTAAAATATCATCAGCAGTTTTAGTTCTTAAATAAGTAGCTAATAATTTATCTTTTTCTAGTTCTTTTTCATCTTCTTCAACAGTGAAGTTAGTTCTTTTATTTGTGGTTGTTAAAGTAGGAAAAAGAGCTGATAAATTTTTAGAATTTTTTAGACTTAAATAAACTTGATTTTTAGAATTATTTAATCCTTTTAGTTTATTTTTTATTTCTACTTTTATTAAAGAGTTTCCATCTTTAGATTTCTCATCTAATTCTATAATATTATTAGCAATAGAATCAGGTATCAAAGTTATATGATAATCTTTTTCATTATTATCTTTAGTGTATAATGAACGTCCGATATCTATTACACTATCATTATCTATCTTACTAGTCATTAATTCTATTGAGAAATCATTTTTATATTTTTTATTTAAAAGGGTACTAGGACTTCTAAAAATAATATTTTTATCTGAATCTTTTAAGGCATGTTGTATTAAATATCCTTTTTCATTTTTTATTTTAGGATCTATATCTAAAGCAAGAGAGGTTCTACCAGAAAGAGAGGCTGAGGAATCACTTCCAATTTGTCCACCAACTTCAACAACATCTATATTTTTTAATTTAGCATATGGACCTAAGATAACATTAGTACCATATTTACCTGTAAATTGTTCACTGATTATAAGATGATTACTTCCTTTTCCTAAGTTAATCTCTCCATCTATTCTTCCCTTTCCTCTAAACTCAATATTTTTTCCTAACTTTTTTGAATTTTCATTATTTTTGCTATAATCATATTTATCTTCTATAAGAATACTTTCATCATTTTGATAAATAATTCTTCCTCTACTATCTTTATCTGATTTTGTAGAATCATAGATATAAATTTTAGCTAGGATATCATCTTTAAAACCTTCAGGCCAGACACTATGAATAGAAACAGGTTCAATTTCCCAAAGAATTTTCCATTCACTTCCATCTTTTTCTTTAGTATAGAGTTCACCCTCTTTTAAAATAACTTTACTATCAGTTTTTTCTAAAAATTGATTGAGTTTAGGCTCTAGATATTTTGCAATTTCTTTTCTACTCTTTCCATCTATATTTTTAAAATAATCTTCAATACTTATTTTTAAAGGGTTTCTTTTTTCATCTTTATTGTACTTAGAGATACCAATACTATTTATATTTTTATATGTTCCCTCTAAAGTGTATTTATTATCCTTAGAATTAGTAAGTTTATTATATTCATCTGAAGTGATAATTTTAAAATCTTTAATACTATTTCCATTTCCTAAATATACTCTTTTTTGATTTCCTTCTCTATCAAATGGAAGAGAATCTTTGAAATTTTCATTATCAGTATATTGAGCAACTGGAACAAATTTAATATTGGTATATTCTTCTCCGATATTTGTACCATTGACAAAGTAATTTGTAATTAGACCATTTTTTCTATTTATTTCATCAACCATTCTTAATAAATCTTCATACGAACTTTTTTCTAATGTAGGTGTTTCTTCATTATCAAGTGATATTCTAAAATTTGGTGTTTTAGAAAGAGGAATATCTTTAGAATAATTATTTTGAGTAGCAATGATTAACATTAGTATAAGTAATTGTTTTTTCATATTTAGTCTCCTTTAATATTTTTAGAATTTTACATTTAATTCAATAAAATAATTTCTTTCAGGTGCTGGAAAAGCTTCAATACTTGTTTCTCTAAGATTATACTTAGTAGAAGTTAAGTTTTTTACTCCAAGTTTTAAGTTTGAATACTCATCTATTTGATATAGAGTACTTAAGTCAATTGTTCCATAGCTATCAATAGTAAACTTTTTAATATTATCTTTATCATCTAATTCTCTAACCTCTTTTTCACTAATATAAGTGTAATTAGCTAATAGAGATAATCTATCAGTTAGACTGTATTTTGCTCCTAAAGTTATTTTCATTTCAGGAACCATTGGAATTTTATCATTTTTATTAATATTGATATCACTATCTCCTTTTAAAACTTTGGCATTAACTAAAGAAAGTGATTGATTAAGCTTAAGTTTATCAAAGTACTGTTCTGTTTGTAACTCAAGTCCCATTCTTCTTGTTTTTCCAATGTTTCTATATTTCCATCTTTTAATAGCTGGATTTGTAACTCCTGATTCAATTAGAGTGATTTCATCTTCTGTATCTGTTACAAAGAATGAAAGAGAAAATAGAGAATTAAAGATATAATCATTGACACCTAATTCAATAGTATCAGTTATTTCAGAGTTTAAATTATTAGCTACATATATAGAAGCAACATTAACTATAGGAGGAGTTATAATTCCTGTGTCAGGATTTTTTAGCTGATTATCATGAATTTTATCTGTTAATTGAGTAGCAAAAGGAGTAACAAATCCTCTTTCATATCTTAAGAAAATATTCCCAGTATCTCTATATTTATAAAGAGCTCCTATTTCTCCAGCATAGTTAGTTAAATTTCTATCTGTTTCTATTTCTTGTGTTTTTGCAGCTATAAAAGGCATAGAGTTAGGACCATTTTTTCTATTTCCACTATAACTTGTATATTCTCCACGTATTCCACTAGTAAAATCTAGATTATCAGTAAGTTCATATTTATTAAAAGCATAAATTCCATGTGATTCTTTAGTTAAGTTAATATTCACACTATTAATTACAGGCTTTCTATCTTCAGGATTAAGATTTATATATGAATTTCCATCACTATATGTTTTTAGAGTTTCAGATTTAACAAATGATTTTCTTTTATTAGTAGAACTATAAAAATCATATCCTAATATAAGAGTTCCATGTTCATATTCATAATTAGTTTTTAATTTTACTCCATATTTTTCCTCTATAAATTTTGCATTCATAACAGATTTTACATTATAAAAATTATATTTTGTTTGATAAAAAGTATATTTTCGGTTACTTGCAGTAATTTTTATATCATCAATACTTTCAGTATTGATTTTTCTTGTTTGTTCTTGATAGTAAAGAGTAGAAGCCAGTGTTAGATTATCACTAACTCTATTTTCATAATCAAAAGTATAGCTACTATTTTCAGTGTCTAAATCTAAATTTAATCCAGGAGCAGTTCTATCTTCTTCTAAAATTTTCTTTAAAACTTGGTTAGTTCCATTTTGATTCTCTCTTGAGTTTCTTATTTGAAAACGGATTTTATTCTTATCATTAAATTTGTAGTCAAATCCTCCTAAGAATATAATATTTTCATTTTCCTCAGATTTACGATATCCTTCACTATTAACATAGTTAAAACCATAGTTAAGATAGAGCTTTTCATTTATATTTTTTCCACCAGCAAATCCAAAATTTCTAGAGTCAAAAGAAGCGTATTTTAGATCCATAAAAAAGTTATCTTTAGTGACATTTGAATTAGTAACAATATTAATTACCCCTCCAACAGAACCACTTCCATATAAAGTAGCTCCCCCTCCAGGAATAACCTCAATTTTTTTAATGGTTTCTATGGGTATTGAATTTATAGGAAGGCTAGCCATAGTTTCTTCAGTAGGGTTGATACTTACCCCATCAACTAGAATTTTAACTCTACTAAGAGATTTTTCTCCACTACCTCTCATATCTACTCTTGGTCCAAAAGCAGTATTATTAACTACAACTCCAGGTGAGTCTCTAAGAACATCCTCAACATTTTTATAGTTTTTTTCCTGAATTTGTTCTTGAGTAACAACATAGGTGTTTTTAATCTCTCTTGGAGCAACAAAAAATTCCCGTTCTGAATAGTTTTGCCTGATAACAGAATCCCCTAAATCAATGTTAACATCGTCAGCTATACTTAAAGCACTGACAATGAGATAAAATAAAATAATTTTTTTCATAAAATTCCTCCTTTATATCATACGTTAAAATTAAATTTCTTAATAATTATACTTATTATAAAAATAATTGTAGAAGATAGAATTACAGCTGCCCCTGAAGGAATTGAAAGAGTAAGATAAGCAGGAAGAATTATTCCTAATATGCAGCTGAGGGTTGAGAATAAAATACTATATCCAATAAAGGCTCTCATTGAATGAGATATATTTTTAGCTGAAGCAGTTGGAATTAAAAGTAATGCTTCACCTAAAATAGAACCAACTATTTTTATAGCTCCTATTGTAGTGATACTTAGCAGAATGATAAAAAGATACTCATAAAATTTTATATTTATTTTTCTAGCTAAGGCAATACTAGGGTTTATACTGATTAATAAAAATTTATTGTAACAAGGATATAAAATAATAAAAACTAAAACAGTTATAGTTATTAGGATATATATATCTACTTTCTCAATAGTTAGTATTGAGCCAAAAAGAATATTTTCAATTATATGTGGATTAATTGTTCCAGCTGTATAAGTTAAAAGAGAAGCCCCAATGGAAATAGAGACTGCTAAAAAAATTCCAATTAGAGTATCTGAGGCTATATCAGTTTTAGTTTTTGTATATATAATCAAAATTCCAAATAAGATAGAATAACCAAAGGTAGAGAAGTAAGGAGTCGAATAATTTTCTCCTAATATTATTCCTATAGCTATTCCTGTCATTGCAGCGTGCCCTATGGCTTCAGAATAGAAAGCCATTTTTTTGCTTACAACAAGTGTTCCAATAATTCCTAACAGTGGTCCTATAAATAAAGCTGAAATAAGAGCATTTGTGATAAAAGAATAATTAAGTATTTCCAACATAAAATCACCTACAAAAAATATTTGAGATTTCTTTTTCAAAAAAATTACTATCTAAAAGATTACAAGCTATATTTGTTTTATTTATACAAGTAACAATGTCAGCAAATTTTCTTACTTTATATAAATTATGTTCTATCCATAGTATTGTAATTCCTTGTTCTTTAAGTTCTTTTATAAGCGAAATGAAGAAATCTTCTCCATATTTATCCATACCAGTTAAAGGTTCATCTAAAATTAAAAAATTTGGTGTAGGGAGAAGAGATTGTAATAATAATACTCTTTGCCTTTCTCCACCAGATAAAGTTGTAAAAATTGAATTTCTTTTATCATATAGTTTAAATTTTTTTAAAAGATTATCAACCTGCCTTTGCTTTTTAAAATCAAAACCTAAAAAGCAGGGGGACGTTTGAGAATTAATAGATATAAATTCATTAACAGTCAAGGGGATAGAATTATTGAGATTGATATGTTGAGGGAGATATCCAATGATATTTTTATGATTATTTTGGAAGGTAATATCCCCTTGAAAGTTAAGTTCTTTTAGAATACATTTTATAAGAGAACTTTTACCCCCACCATTAGGTCCAATTAAGCAATGAATTTCCCCTTTCTTAATCTTGAGATTAATATTTTCTAAGATAGAATTATTACCAATAGAAAGGTTTAAATTTTTAATTTCTAGTTCATATTTTTCCATTTTTTATCCTTTTATTTTTCTTTTTTTAGAGCAGAGACAATTTCATTTAAGTCTTGAGAAATCATCTCTTCAAAACTTTCAGCAGAATAAGAACCACCAGTCATATGATAAAGTTCTTTGATGTCTGCTCCAGTTTCTCTTTTTAAAATTTCCATATATTTATTTTTTAATTGTTTTTCACCAAAAATAACTTTAATATTTTCAACTTTTAATTTTTTTATAATCTGTTGTAAGTGTGCTATACTAGGTTCTACTCTGCTGGCTCAATAACTATATCGACTTTTTTTCCAAACTCTTTAAAAAGATAGTCATAACCTGCATAAAAAGTAACAACTTTAAAGTTAGAGATATCTATATCTTTGATTTCATTAAGAGCATCTTTTTTTAGTTTAGCTAAACGATCAGTATATTCCTTTGCATTCTTTAAGTAGAATTCTCTGTTTTTAGGATCTAATTTTCCTAATTGATCTGCAATATACTCTATTTGCTCAATAGACTCAGTTATAGAGATATAGGTATGGGAATTTACTTCCTCATTATGTGAATGTTCAAGATGATGTTCTTCTTCATGCACATCATGATTATGTTCGTGGGTACATATTCCTTCTGTATGCATTAATTTTATATTTTTGTTAGCTTCAATAATTGGGATATTTTTTCCACTCATTTTAAGCAGCTTATAGATAAAACTATCATGACCCAGTCCATTTATAACTATAGTATCAAGGGAAGATATTTTTTTCATATCTTCAACTGTAGGACTATAGTTATGTGAATTATAAATATCTAATCTAACAGGCGTGATAATCTCTGCTCTGTCTTTAACAATATTAGCTACAAAACTATAGTAAGGTTGTAGAGTAACTCCAATTTTTATTTTTTCTTCAGCAAAAGAGAAAAAAGAAAGTATAGTAAAAAGTAAAATTGTAATTTTTTTCATAGTATTATAACCTTTCTAAAAAACTAAATTTTTGATTATCAAAATAATTTTATAAAGAAATAGGAACTGTAAAGTTCCATCTCTTTAGTTATTTTTTAAATTTTCTAACTCTTTATATAA
>OGEM01000090.1_pt1 | contig 90415 bp, 75 predicted proteins | sample 1570741 | NCBI WGS metagenome assembly OGEM01 (sample SAMEA2582141, study PRJEB24529) | metagenome | biome: Human gut stool | place: China | collected 2011
TAGTCTTTTTTTATTATCATTTTGTATTGTAAAATTTTTTATAATATATTTTTTAAAAAAATTTACATTTTATTTATCTTTGTCACTATATTGACACATTTTAATTGTATAATATTTTTGTAAAAAGAATTTAAAAAATATTTACATAATAATTTTAAAAAATAAATTTAAAAAAACTTGGAGGAATTAAGATGAAAAAAATATTATTTGGGATGCTATTAATGATTTTAGGAACTTTTGCTTTTGGAGCTTCTGGAAAAGCTACTGTAACAGTAAGAGCAGAAATTATATCAGAAGAATTAGTTGTTGGTGGAGTTAATAACAAACCTCTTATTATAGATTTTGGGAAAAATAATGAAAATGGAAAATTAGATTTTGTAGTTCAATATTCTGGAGTAGAAAATACTGCAAATTCTACTTCTCAAGTAAAATTTGCTTTAACATCTTCTGATGTTCAATTAACAAATGAAAAAGCCAATTCTACTTTAACTTCTAATATAAAATTGGATAAAAATACTCAAATGTTAGCAAATAAAGATGCTCAAGTTATTGGTTCTATTCAAGGGAATATAAAAGGGTTATCTTCTAAAACTGCAAAAGGAATATATGCTGGAGTTACTGAATTAAATATTACTGTAATTCCTATGTAAAAAAAGGAGCATTTAGCTCCTTTTTTTACTTAATATTTCATCTGTTATTTCTGATATAAGTTTGGTATTTTCATCTGTTATTATATAATTTTCTTCTTTAAAGTCTTGCAGAAGCTTAGCTGTTAATTTCTTTAGGTTTTTTATGTGCTCCTTTTCTAACTTATTTTCTTTAGACTCAATAACCAATGATAATAATTCTGTTATATTATAGTTTAATTGCTTTATATTTTTTATTTTCTCTTCAATTATATGTTCTTGATTTCTTTTTACTTTATATAATTCTATTACATTCTCTATTCTCTTTTTTAAAAAATATGGAACAAAAGGTTTTTCTAATACATCCTTTACTCCTAATTCATAAGCTTCATACATAGTTTCTTCAGAATTATCTGCTGTTATTATAAATACAGGTATATCTTCTGCTATTTTCTCTCTTCTCATTGTTTTTAAAACTTCTATTCCATTTACTTTTGGCATAACTAAATCTAACAATATAGTTATTATTTTAGAAGAGTTTTCTCTCATATACTCTAAAGCTTCATCTCCATCACAGGCTTCTACTATTTCATATTTTTTTTTAAAAAGATTTCCTAGTATTGCTCTATTCATTTCTAAATCATCTATAATAAGTAACGTATTCCTTTTTTCCATTTTCTCCCCTCTACTATTTTTATATTAATCTTTTAAAGCAAGTGGCATTAAAACATATAGATAATCATTCGCTTCTTCCTCTTTTATTTTCACAGAACTATTAGAAGCGATAAATTCTAAAGTGATATCTTTATTTTTATTTAAAGTTTGAACAAAATCAGAAAGAAATTTAGTATTTAAAGCTATTTTTATATTTTCTCCCTCATAGTTTACTTCTAATACTTCATTTATCTTTGCAACTTCATTCACTCCGTGAACCTGCATCTCTTTCTTTTCAAGATAAAAAGTTGCTCCATATTTTGTTTCATTATTATTTCTTACAAAGATAGTTATTCTTTTTAACATTTTTAAAAATACTTCAGCATTAATAGTTAACTTTTTATTATAACTATTATTTCCTAAAATTCCCTTATAATTCGGAAAAGACATATCTATTATTCTACTTATTACAAGAACTTCTTCCATTTTGAAGAAAATTTGTCTATTTATAAAATAAAAACTTATATCTGTACTCTCTATACTCCTTAATAATTTAGTCAATGCTTCCACTGTATTTAGTGGAATACTTACATCTATATTTTCATTTATTTTTTCAATATCTTTTTCTAAATAAACAAGTCTATATGTATCAGTAGTAATAAATTTCAATTTCTTATTCTCATTTTCCATTCTTACACAGTTTATTGAAAGATTATCACTAGATGAAGATGCTGCATATTTTACTTTTTCTAATATTTCTGCTAACTCAATACTATTTATTTTAAATATCTCTTCTTTTTGAGAAAAATCTTCATCTACTAAAATTTTAGGAAAATCTTCTACATTCATTAAAGAAAATTCTGAAGAAGAATCTGAACTTTCTATTACTAAATTCCCATCTATTTCACTAAATACTACAAATTCATCTTTTAATTCTTTTAAATATTCCTCTACTAACTGATGTTGAAACACTATTTTACCACTTTCTATTACCTCTTTACATTTCATCTCAGTAGTTATAGTTGTTTCTAAGTTGGTTCCACAAAAGAAAAGATTATCCCCTCTTGTTTCTATATAAGCACATGATATTATAGGCTTTATTTTATTTTCAGTGATAGTTTTTTCTACTACCTTCAATCTTTTTAAAAATTCTATTCTTTCTATTTGTATTTTCAATTTTTCCTCCTCAACTAAGAACTTTTAAAAAAACTTGTCCTTATTTTTTTCACATTGCATTTTTAATTTTTTTAAAGTTTTTTTCTCTATTTGTCTTACTCTTTCACGAGTTATATTAAAAGTCTGTCCAATTTCTTCTAATGTATGTATCTCTTCTCCATCTAAACCAAATCTTAATTTTAGTATCTGCTTTTCTCTTTCATCTAGAACTTTTACTATCTGTCTTACTTGCTCTCTTCCCATCTCTTCTATAATGTCATCTTCTATAGATGTTTCAGAATTATTAGCAATTATATCCTCTAATTGAATATCATCTCCAATACTTGCACTTAAAGACATTGGGTCTTGGAAAGCTACCATAATTTCCTCTATTTTCTCTTTATCTACATTTAAATCTTCTGATATCTCTTCTACAGTTGGATATATTCCCTCTTCTCTCACTCTATTTAACACATATCTATTTACTTTACTTAATAAATCATACTTATAAGATGGAATTCTTATTCCTCTTCCTTTACAAATAATAGCTTTTGTTATAGATTGCTTTATCCACCAAACTGCATATGTAGAAAATCTAAATCCTTTCTCCATATCAAATTTTTCTATGGCATAGATAAGTCCAAAATTTCCTTCACTTATCAGGTCAATAAGACTAAGTCCTCTATTTACATAATTTTTTGCTATATTTACAACTAATCTTAAATTACATAAGATAAGTTTATTTTTAGCTTCTATATCTCCAGCTTTTGCTTTCTTTAATAGTTCTGTCTCTTCATCTTTTTCCAACACTTTATATTTTCTAATGTCTTCTAAATAGTATGAAATTAGGTCTCTATCTAATGTCATGTTGCATCCCCACTTTTTGTATTAATATTAGTAAAATTCCACTTTTAACTCTCTTTCCATCAACTCTTCAACCATTTTTTTAGCATTAGCATTATTATATATAATATTATAAGTAGCCTCTACTATTGGCATAGAGATATTAAGTTTCTGAGCTTGTTCATATACAGCTTTTACTGTTGGAACACCTTCAGCTACCATTGTCATATTATCTAAAATCTCTTGGATAGCTTGCCCCTTTCCTAGGCATTCTCCAACATGTCTATTTCTACTATGTTTACTAGCACATGTTACTATTAAGTCTCCTATCCCACTTAACCCAGAGAAAGTTCTTTCATCAGCACCTAAAGCTTTTCCAAATCTTGTCATTTCAGCTATTCCTCTAGTTATTAAAGCTGCTTTTGTATTATCCCCAAATCCCATACCATCTGCTATTCCAGCTCCTATAGCCAAACAATTTTTTACAGCTGCTCCTATTTCTACTCCTACTATATCCTCATTTAAATATACTCTAAAGTTTTTTGTATTAAATAACTCTTGAATCTCTCCTGCTTTTTCTTTTTGTCCTGCAGCTACTATTGTTGTAGGAAGACCTATAGCTACCTCTTCAGCATGAGTAGGTCCTGAAAGAATAACAATATTTTTATGATATTTTCCTATTATTTCATCTTTCATTACTTCAGACAATCTCATTCCTGTTGATACTTCTATTCCCTTAGCTGTATTTACAAGTATCATATCTTCAGTAAGCTGAGAAGAAAATTTACTAATTACTCCTCTTAATACTTGTGATGGTACAGAAAAAATTACATATTTAATACCTTTTAATAGATTTTCACTATCTGATGTTACATTTAAATTATCTGGAAACTTTACCCCAGGTAAATATCTACTGTTCTCCCTTGAGTTTTGTATCTCTTCAGCTCTAGTTTTATCATATTCCCATAATGTAACATCATATTTTTTACTAGCAAGTACAAGCCCTAAAGCTGTCCCCCAACTTCCTGCTCCTATTATTATTACTTTTTTCATGAGCCACCTCCTATTTTAGTTTAAATTTATTTTCTGTTCCCTTTAGAAGTCTTTCTATATTACTTTTATGTTTATATACTACAAATATACCTATAATACTAGTCATCAATAAAAGCGGTAACTTATCTAATCCATTTTGTGTAGGATAAAAGTATGTTAATATTGGTAACATAATAGCTGCTATTATTGATCCTAAAGATATGTATTTTGTTATAGCAACTACTACTATAAAGATTATTAAAAGTGTCAATGTTACTTGAGGAATTAAAAATAAAAATACTCCAAGTGATGTAGCAACTCCTTTTCCACCTTTAAAATTTAAGAAGAAAGATAAAGTATGCCCTATTATAGCTATCATACCTATAAGAAGCAATGAATTTCCTGCTACCCCAAATTTACTAGCTATAAAAGGAGGTAAAAAACCCTTTAAAGCATCTGCTATAAGTACCATTATTCCAAATTTTGGTCCTAATACTCTATAAGCATTTGTAGCACCAGAATTTTTACTTCCATGCTCTCTTATATCTATTCCCTTAAAATATTTTCCTATCCATACTCCATTAGGTAGTGCACCTAAAATATACCCTATTATAATAAAAATTATTAGCTCCATATCTATCTCCTATTTATAAAATCTTCCTACTACTTCAGTATGAGAAGTTCCTGGGAACATATCTACAGGTTGAACTTCATCTATCTTATAACCTAATCTACTTAGAATCTCAGCATCTCTTGCAAAAGTAGATGGGTTACAAGAGATATATACTATCTCTTTTATACCACTTTCTGCTGTTTTTATCAAACTTTTTTCTTCTATTCCTTTTCTTGGTGGATCAAATATAATAGCATCTACTCTTTTTCCAGCATTGATTAGCTCTAACATCTTATCCTCTACAGCTCCATTGATAAACTCAATATTTTCTATTCCATTTTCCCCTGCTGTTTTCATTCCATCTAATGTAGCAGATTCTACTAATTCTATTGCATAAACTTTTTCAGCTTTTTTAGATAGTATCATAGCAATAGTTCCTGTTCCAGAATAAGCATCTACTATGTATTTATTTTCAATGTTAGGGAAGTAATTAATAGCTGTACTATATAATTTTTTAGTTTGTGATAAGTTTATTTGGAAAAAAGATTTTGGAGAGATATTGAAATTAATCCCATCTATCTCCTCTTTTATACTTTTTTCTCCCCAAATAAATATATTTTTTTCTCCAAGAGCAAAATTAGTTCTTTTATTATTTAATGAAATATATATAGATTTTATTGAAGTTATTTTATTTTTCAACTCCATTAAAATATCTTTATATCTTTTTTCTACTTTAGTTGCATTAATAATAAGAACTACCATCGCTTCTCCTTTGGAATTTGTTCTTACCATTATATGTCTAAGTATCCCACTATGTTCTTTCTCATCATATACAGAAACTTTCTCTCTGTTAAGGATTTTCTTTAGTTCTCTTATAATTTCATTTCCTAATCTTGAGTTTAAAATATTTTCTTCCACTTGAAAAACATCATGAGATTTTCTTTTAAAAAATCCTGTGATTATTTCTCCATTATATTTTGAAAAAGGTTCTATTATCTTATTACGGTAATGGTATGGATCTTCGCTTCCTATTACATCCTTAACTAGAATATCTAATTTCCCTATTTTTTTCATTACATCTTCAACCATAGCTTTTTTATACTTTAATTGAGCTTCATATTTTAACATTCCAAAGTCACAACCTTGAAAGTCCTCAAAGGAAATTTTAGTAATATCCTCTACTCTCTCTTCTCCAGCAGAGATTATCTCCTCTATAAGTCCTCTAGCATAAGTTTTTTTCACAGATATAATTTTTATTTTTAAAATATCATTTGGAACAGACATAGGAACAAATATAGTAAAATCATTATAATATCCTAATCCCTCTCCACCATTTACTATCTTTTCTATTTTTATCTCTATTATCTCATCTTTTTTTACCATCTATTTTTCCTCTATTCTAAAGAATTTTATTCCCTGAGAGATTGCCATTTTTTTCCTGTTTTTCATCTCATTTCCTATTTTTTCTAAATCCATTACTGTATTATATTCTATCTCTTTTTTAGATAGCTCTTTTTGTAACTCATCAAGTATTTTTTTATCCTCTTTTATACTTAATTCTATTTTAGAAACTTTTATAAGAAGTGTTCCATGTAATATCCAAATAGATAATATACCTATTAAGAATATAGTTAAATTTTTCAATTTTTATCCTATCCTTTCAACTACTCTAAGTTTAGATGAGTGAGCTCTGTTATTAAACTCTACCTCTTCTCCTTCTGGAACTATTGGCTTTCTTGTAATTAATTTTACCTTAGCCTTTCCACCACACACACATATTGGAAGTCCTGGTGGACATTTGCATGCAGTAGCTAAATCTTTAAATTTAGTTTTTACTAATCTATCCTCTAGGGAATGGAAAGTTATAATTCCTAATCTTCCTCCTACTTTTAAGGAATCTACTGCTTTATCTATAGCTTTTTCTAAAACCTCTAACTCTCTATTCACCTCTATTCTTATAGCTTGGAAAGTTTTTTTAGCTGGATGTTTTTGAGCTCTTTCTGGATAAGCTCTTTTTATTATTGCTACTAACTCCCCTGTTGTTTCTATATTTTTCTCTGTTCTAGCTTCACAAATAAATTTTGCTATTTTTCTAGCATTTCTCTCTTCTCCATATTCAAAAATTATTTTTGCTAACTTCTCTTCTGGATATTCATTAACCACTTCATAAGCTGATAAAGGATTACTTCTATTCATTCTCATATCAAGTCTTGTATCATATCTATATGAAAATCCTCTCTCTGGATCGTCTAATTGTGTAGATGATACTCCTATATCCATAAGTATTCCATCTACTTTATCATATCCAGCCATATAAAGAACCATATCTAAATTTTCAAAGTTATTTTTAAAAACTTGCCACTTTTTTCCATATTTTTCAAGTCTTTTCTTGGCAAAATCTATAGCTTGTTGATCTTGGTCTATAGAGATAAGGTGTCCTTTATCAGAAAGTTCTTTCAATATTCCTTCTGAATGTCCACCACCACCAAGAGTACAATCTAAATAAACTCCATCTTTATTTATCACTAAATTATCTATACACTCTCTATACAAGACAGGTATATGGTATTCACTCACTATATCTTCCATCTTTTACTCCTTCTGATTTTACAAAAATAGAGAAGCCATAGCTTCCCTACTTAGAATATAAGCATAAAAATTAATCTTCTTAAAATTATAAAAAAGAAATATGCTATGATAGGTGAAATATCCATTCTCATATTTCCCATAGGTATTAGTACTCTAAAAGGTCTTAGTATTGGCTCTGTTGTATTATATATTAAATCAGTAAATCCATTTCTTGACATAGGTGCTAACCAAGAAAGTACAACTCTTATAAGTACAAGAGTATTTATTACTGTTATTAATAAATCTACAATTCTTGCTATTAAAATCATTTTTTCACCTCTCTCTATTTAGAGTTTAAAAAGTAGTGTTTTGCCTTTGATGTATATTCCCATCCAGACCACAGTGTCAAAATAACAGGAATTAACATCATATAGAAATTATATGGATTTCTTCCAAATAACATCATAATAAGAATGACTATCATTTGACTAGTTGTCTTATATTTTCCTAATTTCCCCGCAGGAATAACTTCTCCTTTAGCAGCAGCTAACATTCTTATACCACTTATTAAAAACTCCCTAGCAATTACTACAATAGACATCCAAGAAGGAATATATCCTAAATCTACAAATATAACTAAAGCTGAAATTACAAGAACTTTATCAGCAAGTGGATCCATTATTTTTCCAAAATCTGTAATTAAATTATGTTTTCTTGCTAAATACCCATCAAAAAAATCTGTAAGTGAAGCTATTACAAATATTACAAAAGCTATTGCTCTATAAGTAAATCCACCTTCATCTGAAAATTGAAGAAAATATATAAAAGGTACAGCTAGTATAAGTCTTAAAAATGTTAGTTTATTTGGTAAATTCATTTTTATGCTCTCCTTTAAATTTTGAACTTATTTTTCATTCTCTACTATTGGTCCAACAAAATCATATTCAAAGTTTTGTTCAAATTTAACTTTTACTATCTCTCCAGGTTTTGCAGTTCCATCTGTTGTAAGAACTTTTCCATCTATCTCTAGTGCTTGCCCTCTTGTTCTTCCTTCTAATAAGTACTCACTTTCACTAGATACTCCATCTATCATTACTTCTATCTCTTCTCCTAGAAGTCTTCTATTTTTTCTCTCAGCTATTTCACTTTGTAAGTTTACAAGTTCTGCATATCTTTTTTCCTTTATTTCCTCAGGAACTTGATTTGGTAAGTTATAAGCCACTGTATCCTCTTCTCTCGAATACTTAAATACTCCAGCATAATCAAACTCAAACTCTCTTACATAATCCATTAACTCTTGGAAATTCTCCTCAGTTTCTCCTGGGAATCCAACTATAAGAGTTGTTCTTATAGTAGCCTCTGGAATAGCTTTTCTTATTCTATTTAGAACATCTTTTACCTGTTCTCCACTTTTTGCCCTTGCCATATTTCTCAAAATATTGTCTGAAACATGTTGGATAGGTACATCAAAATACTTACAAATTTTTTCTTCTGACTTCATAACCTCTATAAGCTCATCTGTTACATATTCTGGATGCATGTAGTAAGTTCTAAGCCATTTTAATCCCTCTATTTTACATAACTCTTTCATTAGAGCAGCTAGTTTTTTATCTCCATATAAATCTATTCCATACTCTGTTGTTTCTTGAGCTAATAAATTTATCTCTCTTACACCTGAAGCTACTAATCTTTTTGCTTCCTCAACAATATCCTCTATACTTCTACTTCTAAGTCTTCCTCTCATCTGTGGAATTATACAATAAGTACAAGCTCTATTACACCCTTCAGATATTTTTAAGTAAGCTGTATGTGAAGCAGTTGTTAAAACTCTTTCTGTATTAGCATTTGCTAAAAATGTCATATTTTTTGTTTCAACAACTTTCTTGTTTTCTAAAATTTCATCTACTACTTTTTCTATTTTATCTATATCTCCAGTTCCGATTACTGCATCTACTTCTGGAAGTTCTTTTAAAATCTCTTCTGAATATTTTTGTGCTAAACATCCTGCAACAATTAATTTTTTTAAATTTCCTGTCTCTTTAAATTCACTAACTTCTAAGATAGTCTCTATTGACTCCTCTTTAGCATCTCCAATAAATCCACAAGTATTTACTATTACTATATCAGCTTCTGATAGTTCACTTGTAAGTTCCATTCCTTTTCTTTTTGATAAAATCCCTAAATAGTGTTCACTATCTACTAAATTTTTACTACAACCTAAGCTAATTAAAGCTAATTTCATCCTCTATTTTTCTCCTTCTCCTATTTAAAAGTAATAACTATTTAATATTTTAGAAGACTAAAAGAGTATGAAGATTCTCTTGAAGAAGTTTAGATTAACTTAACGAAATCAAATGCTAAAAAACACAATTGTTTGAACAAAGTGAGTTTTCCAATAGTAGAGGAGTTTTAACAACTACTACTATTGAGACACAGAAATTTATTTTCTGTGTTACATTAAGGAAACACTGAAAGCTTTGCTTTCTGTGTCTCAAAATTCTTAAAGAGCTAAAGCTCTTAGGATTTTGGAAGTCATAGTTAATCTACTTCTTTAAATACGGAATAACTCTTAGTCTTCTAAAATATAATTTAAATAGTTATTACACTCTTTTTTTACTTAAACTAATTTTTCCATTATCAGTAGAGATTACTTTTACATCAAATATATCTCCTACTTTTAATACATCTTCTACTTTCTCTACTCTCTCTTGAGAAATTTCAGAAACATGTAAAAGTCCCTCTTTACCTGGTAATATTTCCATAAATGCTCCAAATTTTTGAATGCTTACTACTTTACCAGAATAAACTTCTCCTACCTCTACATCTTTTACAAATGAGTTAACAAGTTTTACAGTTTCATTTAAAGCTGCTTCATCTTTACAGAAGATAGATACTTTTCCATCATCATTAATATCTACAGTAGCTCCTGTTTGGTCTATTATTCCTTTTATATTTTTTCCACCAGGTCCTATTAATACAGCTATCTTATCAGTAGGTATATTCATTTGATAAATTCTTGGTACATTTGATTTAATTGGTGCTGGTGCTGGAATTGTATTATTCATTAACTCTAAGATTTCATTTCTAGCATCTAAAGCTTGTTTTAATGCTATTCTCATTATCTCTTCTGTAATTCCAGTAATTTTTATATCCATTTGAAGTGCAGTAATTCCATTTTTAGTTCCTGCTACTTTAAAGTCCATATCTCCTAAGTGGTCTTCAAGTCCCATAATATCTGTTAATACAGTGAACTCATCTCCCTCTTTAATAAGTCCCATTGCTATTCCTGCTACATGTTCTTTTATAGGTACTCCTGCAGCCATAAGTGATAAAGAACCACCACATATAGATGCTTGAGATGATGAACCATTTGATTCTGTAATTTCTGATACAACTCTTATTGTATATGGGAACTCCTCTTCAGATGGTATTACATATTTTAATGCCCTTTCAGCTAATGATCCATGTCCTAATTCTCTTCTTCCTGGGCTTCCCATTCTTCCAGTTTCTCCAACTGAATATGGTGGGAAATTATAGTGTAAATAGAATTTTTTATAGTACTCTTTTTCTAAATCATCAACTAATTGTTCATCTTCTTTAGTTCCTAAAGTAGTTATTACAACTGCTTGAGTTTCTCCTCTAGTAAACATAGCTGATCCATGAGGTATTGGTAAGCAATTTACCTCTGCAAATAGAGGTCTAATTTCAGTAGTTTTTCTTCCATCTACTCTATGTTTATGATAAAGGATAGCATCTCTTACTAATTTTTTCATTAAATCGTGATAATATCCTTTAAATTCTATTAAAACATCTTCAGGAATCTCTACTTCCTCTCCTTCTCCATAGTTCTCTACTTTGAAAGTTTCTAATAACTCCTCTTCTAATGAATCCACTGCTTCCTCTCTATTTTTCTTACCTAATGTAAGTACAGCAGCTTGAAGTCTTTCCATTCCTCTTTCATCTATAAAGTTTTTAACTAGTGGCATAACCTCTGGTTTTACAAACTCCATTTTCTCTTTTCCAACTTCCTTAGCAAAAGCTTCTTGGAAATCACAAATCTTTTTGATATTTTCATGAGCAAACATTATAGCTTTAAGCATAGTTTCCTCGTCTAACTCATTAGCTCCAGCCTCAACCATGTTAATAGCTTCTCTTGTTCCAGCAACAGAAAGTTCTAACTCACTTGTTTCTAGCTCTTCTGGAGTAGGGTTTAATATAAACTCTCCATTTTTATATCCTATTACAACTCCAGCTACTGGTCCTAAAAATGGTAAATCTGATAACATTAAAGCCATTGATGAACCAATTATTCCTAAATAATCTGGTGTATTTTTCTCATCAAAAGAAAATACAGTATTTACTATATGTACATCGTAGTTAAATCCATCTGGAAACATTGGTCTTATAGGTCTATCTATAAGTCTTGCTGTAAGTGTTGCGTTAGTTGATGGCTTCCCTTCTCTTTTATTAAATCCTCCAGGAAATTTTCCTGCTGCATAAAATTTTTCTATATAGTCAACTGTAAGTGGAAAAAAATCATTTTCCTTTCTTGGCTCTTTACTTCTATTTACTGTACTTAGTAAAACAGTATCTCCATATTGAACCATTACAGCTCCACATGATTGTCTTGCTATTTTTCCAGTAGAAAATGTAAGTGTTCTACCTGCTAATTCCATTTGAACTTTTCTTTCATCAAACATATTTTCCTCCTAATTATTTTGTAGATTAGGAAGTAAATAATAAGGAGTAAAAAAATAAAATTTATTTTCTTACTTCTTACTACTTAACCTTCCTAATCTCTTTTTTACAGATATTATAACATTTTTAATATGAAAAATCAAATTTTACCTAACTCTTTTATTTTATTTTTTTAAAAAAATTGGTATAATATATTGTAAATTTATTTTTAGTTTAAGGAGGAGGAATGAAAAAAAATACTATACTTTTTTTCTTGATTATATCTCTGTTTTTTATTCCCTCAAAAAGTTTAAGTAAAACTTTAACCTCAAAAGAGGATATTGAAATAAAAAAACTTAAAGAGCAGATTAAAATTTTAGAAAATAGAATCTCTCAACTAGAAGAGATTAAAAAAAATAAAATTATTAAAAATAAAAAAGATTTAAAAATTGGACTTGCTCTCAGTGGTGGTGGAGCAAAAGGACTTGCTCATATAGGAGTATTAAGAGTTTTAGAAGAATTAGGTATCCGTCCTGATTTTATTGCTGGGACAAGTATGGGAGCTGTGGTTGGAGCTTTATACTCGACTGGTTACTCCCTTGATGAAATAGAAAGTATACTCACTAAGAGTGATTGGGATAGTTTTATCAATGGTACATTTGTAGATAGTAAAGTTCCTCTTGAAAAGAAAGTTAATAATAAAAAGTATATGCTATCTATACGATATGATAATAAATTTAACTTCTCACTTCCTAAAGGTTTTGGAAATAATCAGATGATATATTTTGAATTAAAAAAACTATTAAGTAGTGTAGATAGTATTAGAAATTTTGATGATTTACCTATTCCCCTTAGAATTATCACAACAGATCTAAATACTGGACAAGCAGTAGCAATGAAAGAGGGAGATTTAGCTAAAGTAATAACTGCTAGTGTGGCTATTCCTACTCTTTTTGAACCAGTTGAAATCGATAGTCGCCTTTATGTAGATGGACTAGTTTCTCGTAATTTCCCTGTAATAGATGTTATTAATATGGGAGCTGATATCATTATTGGTAGTGATGTTGGAAACGAGGTTAAAGATAAAAAAGATTATAATATCCTCAGTGTACTAAATCAATTAGTAGCTATACAAAGTGCCTCTTCTACAAGTGAACAAAGAGAATTAACCTCTATACTTATAACTCCAGATGTTCTTGAATACTCGGCTACTGATTTAGATAAGGGAAAACTTTTTATAGAAAAGGGAGAAGAAGCTGCACGACAACAAATTTCTCTTTTAAAAGATTTAGCTAAGGGTTCAACTAGAGAAAAAAATATAAAAATTTCTACTACAAATAACAATAAAACATTTGTAATAAAAAATATAGAATATAAAAATGAGATTTCTGAAAAAAATAAATTGATAATAAATAGTATACTTGAAAATATTTTGAATAGAGAGATTACCCCTGAAGATTTAGAAAATTCTATGCTTAAAGTCTATGGAAATGATATTATCAATCGTGTATATTATAACTTAAGTGGAGATACTTTAGTTATTGATGCTGACATTAATCCTAATAACTCTTTTGGAGTTGGAGTAAATTATTTAACTGGTTATGGAACTACTTTTGATATAGGAACCACACTTAGTAACTTAGGAAAAATAGGAAATAATACTCTTGTTGATTTACAAGTTGGAGATTATCTTGGACTTAATCTTAAAAACTTCTCTTACTATGGTTATTCAAATAAAATTGGAGTTTTTACTAATCTTGGTTATAATGAAAATCCTTTTTTCATCTATGATGGAAAAGAGAAAATCTCTAATTCGCTTATAAAAAGTATAGATTTTGAAACAGGAATACTTACTCAATATAATAATCAACTTACTGCTTCTTATGGAATAAAAACTTCATATAGTAAGTTAGAGCAAAAAACTGGATCTGTTTTACCAGAAGATATAGAATACTCTAAGAACTATAATGGTGCTTTTATTAGAACTACTTTTGATACTCTAGATTCAAGTACTCATGCTAACTCTGGCTTAAAAATTGATTTTGAATATAGTTGGGAAGGAAGTCTTGATAAATCTAAATCTAATTTCTATGGACCTTTATATTCATTAGATGGGTATATCCCTATTACTAAAAATTTTACTCTTAATTATGGACTATATGGTGGAATTATATCTGGTGATGAGGTTTCTTCTATTGATAAGTTTATACGTCTTGGTGGAACAAAAAATAATCTAGAAAATAAAGATTTTGCTTTCTATGGTTATAGGTATCAGCAAAAACTTGTAGATGAATTTTTAATAGGTAAGTTAGGATTAATTTATAAATTAGATTCTAATTTATATTTAAGTACTCGTTGGAATATAGGAACATATAATGATTTAACTTCTGAAAATTATTCTAATTCTAAAAAAATCTGGGAAGATTACTCTCAAGGATTTGATATCTCTCTTACTTATGAAAGCTTAATTGGTCCATTTGAATTTTCTCTATCTCGTGATGGAGAAAAAGGAGATATTCTTTCACAAATAAGTATAGGATATATTTTTGAGTAAATAAAAAGAGATTAATATAAAAAATCAAGAATGACTTTTATTTTTAAGAAAGTAATTCTTGATTTTTTATTACCTTATAATTTCCCTTACTATTTTAATCTAAAATCTGATTTTCCACCTGTTTTTTCTACTAACTTTACATCTCCTATTATCATATGCTTATCTACAGCTTTACACATATCATAGATAGTGAGAGCAGCAATAGATACAGCAGTTAGAGCCTCCATCTCTACTCCTGTTTTTCCAGTAGTTTTTACAACAGCCTCTATCCACACTCTATCCTCTTCTACTTCAAAAGATATATCCGCTCCAGTAAGCAATATATTATGGCACATTGGAATTAAATCCCAAGTTTTTTTAGCTCCACATATCCCCCCCACTTGAGCAACAGATAGAACATCTCCTTTTTTCATCTTTCCTTCATTAATCATCTTAATAGTTTCTGGATTCATTTGAATATATCCTCTAGCAATGGCTCTTCTTTGAGTTTCGTTTTTCTCACTAACATCTACCATTCTAGCTCTACCTTTTTCATTAAAATGTGTAAATTCCATTATTATCCCTGCTTTCCAAAAGAACAGTTAGGATAGTGGCAAACCTCACAAGTTTGACATAATCCTCCATTCCCATACATCATTATATCTCTCTTACTTAGCTTCTCTCCAGTCATAACTCTTGATAAAACTAAATCAAATATAGTTCTTTTAGCAAACATAACGCATCCTGGAAGTCCCATCATAGGTATATCTCCTAAGTATGATAATAAAAACATTGCTCCTGGTAAAACAGGTGCTCCATAAGTTACTAACTCTCCTCCCATTTCTATAATAGAACTAGGTGTTAAGTCATCTGGGTCAACTGACATTCCTCCAGTAAAAATTAGCATATTTGCACCTTTATCTAAAAACTCTTTAGCTCTAGATTTAATAATCTCTTTATCATCTGGACAAAGAACTTGTCCTATTATTTCACACTCATATTCAGAAAGTTTATTTTTTATTACCTGTCCAAACTTATCTTCAATTCTTCCATAAAAAACTTCATTTCCTGTTGTTATAATTCCTACTCTATATTTTTTATAAGGAACAACTTTTAATATTGGAGTTTTAATTAGAGATTTTGCCATCTCCATTTTTTCCTTAGCTACAACTAAAGGGATGACTCTTGAACCTCCTATCAACTCTCCCTCTTCTACTGGATAGTTATTTGGCAATGTAGCAAAGGAAATTTCACCTAACATATTTAACTCTAAAAGATTTTCACTATCTACCTTTAAAATTCCATCACATTTAGCTCTGAAATTTATTTTTCCCTCTTTTATCTCATCATCTGTATAGATATTCTCTCCTCTACCTAAATCTCCTAAAATAAGAGCAGCATCATTTTCATGTACTCCAACCTCTCCTAATTCAAAAACATATATGTGGTCTTTTCCTAAACTTAAAAGCTTTGGAATATCCTCCTCTTTTATAATATGCCCCTTCTTAAAAGCTCTTCCTTTAAACTCACCTGGAAGAATTTGAGTAATATCATGCTGAAGTACATACCCCACAGCATCTACTGTTTTTATTTTTTTCATATATTATCCCTTTCTTTTTTAAATAAATAATTATAAATCATCATTATAATAAAGCTTATTAATAAAATTATAACTAAAAAAAAGTTTGCTGTTTTTGTATCTCCACTTTCTGAAGCTGAATATATTGCCATAGATATTGTCTGTGTACGTCCTGGGATATTTCCTGCTAACATAAGAGTAGCACCAAACTCTCCCATTGCTCTTCCAAAAGAGAGTACCATTCCAGCTAAAATATTTCTTTTAATAAGTGGAAGTGTTATCAATCTTAAAATTTGGAACTCACTTGCTCCAGCCTCCCGTCCAGCTTCAAAATAAACTGGATTGAGAGAAGCCATCCCCGTTTTTACACTATTATACATCAGAGGAAGAGTAACTATAAAAGCTGTTATAATTCCAGCCCACCAAGAAAATATTACAGAAATATCAAAATATTTATAAAGTATAGCTCCTACTACTCCTCTCTTTCCTAAAATTAATATAAGTATATACCCAAGTACACTTGGTGAAATAAAAAGTGAAAGATTAATTAGCATTTCAAATATATTTTTTAATTTTGAATTATTCCTATCTAATAACCATACTAGTAAAACTGATACTATCGTTACAAGTAGTGTAGAAATTATAGCTATTTTTAAAGTCAATAAAATTATTTTTAAATTTAAACTTATCATAATTATTCTGCCATCTCAAAACCATACTTTTCATATAATTTTTTAGCTGTATTAGAGTTTAAAAAGTTATAAAATTCTACTACATTTTCATTAGCTCTATCTTTAATAATTCCATAACTATATACAACTGGAGTATATAAATTTTCTGGAACAGTATAAACTATTTCACTATTTTTTAAAACTCTAGCATCTGTTTTATAAATTAATGAATAATCTACTTCATATAAATCAACATACTGAGCAGCACTTCTTACATCTTTTGCATATACTATATCATCTTGTAATTTTTCCCAAATACCAGCATTAATAAAAGCCTCTTTAGAATATTTTCCAGCAGGAACAGTTTCTGGAATTCCTATAGCCACACTATTTCCTACTAATTTATCCAAAGAGTCTATGGTTATTCTTCCCGCTACTACTAATCTATTTTTCAAAATATCCTTTTGATACTCTTTTTCTACAAAACCTTTATTATCCAAATCCTTTAAATCTTTTTGCGAAGCAAAGAAAACTAAATCTACTGGTGCTCCTGCTAAAATCTGATTTTTTAAAGCCCCTGATCCACCAAGATTAAGATTTATTTTTACATTTTTATTTTCATTTTGAAATTTTTCACTTAATTCTTCCATAACCTCTTTTAAACTAGCTGCAGCACTTACTGTAATCTCTACTTTTTCTTCCTTAGAAAAAGTTAAAGAAGATAGTGATAAAATTCCAACTAAGATAAATAATAACACTTTTTTCATATAACCACCCCATATTTTAATATTTTTCTCTAAATAAATGATAACAAATTTAATAAAAAAATTCAAGATTTATTGAGAATTTATGATATAATTAAATAAAAGAAATAAAAATTTTTTATGAGGTGAAAAACAATGTTTAGAGTTGCTATTGTATGTATGAGTGACAAGGGGTCAAAAGGAGAAAGGGAAGATATTTCTACTCAAGTTATTGAAAAAATTATATTAGAAAATGGATATAAGATTACAAAAAAAGTTTTAATCCCTGATGATTTTCAAAAAATAAAAGATACCCTTGTAGAAATATGTGACAATAATCACGCAGATTTGATTTTAACTACAGGGGGAACTGGATTTTCTAAAAGAGATGTAACTCCAGAAGCTACTGAAGAAATAATAGAAAAAAGAGTTCCTGGTATACCAGAAGCAATTAGAGCCTACTCTCTTACTATAACTAAAAGAGCTATGTTATCTAGAGCCACTGCTGGTATAAGAAAAGATACTCTTATAATAAATATGCCTGGTAGTCCAAAGGCTGTTGAAGAGTCTTTAACTTATATAATTTCAGAGCTAAAACATGGATTAGAAATATTAGTAGGCTCTGCTACTGAGTGTGCTAGAAAATAAAAATTTATCTTATTAGAAATACAAGAATAACTTTCGTTCAAAGAATAAAGAGCAAGTATGGCTCGGTTAACTAAAAACACAAAACTCGACTTCGTTTCAAACAATTGTGTTTTTTAGCGTTTACCTTCGCTGACTTGCTCTATTTATTCTTTTCAATCTTTGTTATTCTTGTATTTTAATTTTTTATTTCCAATTCACTAATTTAAAAAGTATAACTTACAGATTTGCGAAAATATACTTACTTAAATTTAATAATAAACTTATAGTCGCATAATCAATATTTCAATTTTTATAAAAGTTAGCTGAAAAAACAAAAGAGGAAAACTTCAAGAGTTGCGGAAATTACGGAAAGAAATTAGATTAACTTAGCGAAATTGGATGCTAAAAAACGCAACTGTTTGAACGAAGTGAGTTTTGCGTTTTTAATCCAACAAGCTCTAGTTAATCAATATCTTGTAGTCTGAAGCAACTCTTAGTTTTCCTCACTATTCAGATAAATTTTTACTTAATCTCTTAAAGCTAGTGGCATAAGAATATAGATATAATCTTCATTTCCTTCTTCTCTTATTTCAAACATAGAAGAAGCATTATTTCCACTGATTATCACATTATTAGAGATATTATCAATATATTCTGCTAAAAATTTACAGTTTAAAGAAGCTTTAAAATCCTCTCCCTCTTTTAGCATATTAACTTTTTGATTTATTTTAGCTCTTCCAGAGAAAGCATTTATAACCATCATTTTCCCTGTAAAATTGAATATTGCTCCAAATTTAGCATCTAAACTTGTCTTAGCAACAGTTATTACTCTTTTAATAGCACTTCTTAACTCATCTCTATTAAACTCCATTCTTTTTTCAAAGGCTGAAATTCTTAAGATAGTTTTAAAATCTGGATATTGTAGTCCAATTGTCTTACTTGAAAAATATGAGTTTTCCCAAGTTATTACTAATGTTTCTCCACTATAACCTAGATGTATCTCTTTATTATAATCTTTTAAAAGTTTACATAAAATATTTACTGTTTCCATAGGAATAGATAGTTCTTTATTTTCATTACACTCTACTTTTTCTCTTAAGAAAAGCAATCTATATGAATCTGTTGAAGCAAGATTTAACTCTTCTTTTTTAAAAACAGCTCTTACACAATTTATTTGAATGTTATCAGCACTTTGTGAAGCAGCAAATTTTGCTCTATCTAGAAGCTGTACCAAACGATTTCCTTCAATTGTTAATAGACTTTGAGATTCTAGTTCTGGAATAACTGGATAACTTCCACCTTCTAGTACAGAAAACTCAGCTTGATGAACTGCTACAAATCCATTTTCACTGGAAAATTCTATTTTCTCCTCTTCTAAAAGCTTTATATACTCAAGAAGTAAAAATGGTTTTAAAACTACTTCCCCTTCTCTTTCAACTTCTTCTTCTATCTTTCTAATATGTTCTATTTCTAAGTTTGTTCCTATAAAAATTACTTGATTATCTTTAGCTATAATTTTTAATCCTGAAACAATAGGTTTAATTGGATTTTCTTTTAAAATATTTGTATATTCAGAAAGAACAGAAATAAGTTGCTCTCTTATTATAGAAAATTTCATTTTATCCTCCAAATTAATCAGCTATTAATATTTCTTGCCAATATTTATTTTGTAAATCAAGAGTTGTATTTATATCTCTCAATACTTGTACATTTTTTAAGTCAGAGATTTCAAATAGTGGCTCTACTGTCATAAGCTCTCTAGCTTTTAAGTTAACAGATGGTGTTTCTAAAGCATCTGCCATTTTTGCTGCCACCTCTGGTCTTAAAGTATATTCTAAAAATTTATAAGCATTCTCTTTGTTAGGCGCAGTTTTTAAAAGAGCAAAAGAATCTACATAAGCAGTTCCACCTTTTTCTGGAATTATCATCTCTACATTTTTTCTCTCTGTTTCATCTAACTCTTTAAAAATATTATCTGGATATCCTTGTACTACCCAAAAATCTCCACTTGCAAATCCTTTTCCAAAAGACTCAGCATCAAACTTTGCTATATTTTTCTTCCAAACTTTTATTAAATTTGCTGCTTGAGCAATTGCTTTCTCATCAGTAACAGTTTGTGGATATCCTAACATTCCTAAAGCTGAAGTCATTACCTCTCTCATATCATCTAACAGTGTCATTCTTCCTTTTAAATCTGTCATCTCATAGATAGAGTAATCTCTTGGGAATTCAGGAACATATTTTTTATTTACAGCTATAATTGTAGCTCCAATTAAATAAGGAACTTCATACTCATTATTTGGGTCAAAATGATGTAATTTTTCCAATACTAATGGGTCAAGATTATTATAACTAGGTAATTGAGATTTATCTAATTTCTCAATCATTCCCTCTTTTGCCATTATCTCCACATAATCAGCAGATGGCATAACAATATCGTATCCATCTCCACCAGCTTTTAATTTTGTAAACATCTCTTCATTTGAAGAATAGATATCTTCTATAACTTTTATTCCAGTTTCCTTTTCAAAATCTTCATAGATACTTTGTGGTATAGTATTAGCCCAACCATACACATAAAGCACATTTTTATCTTTCTCTTTTCCCCCGCAACCTATTACTGCCATAGCTAAAATAAGTGCTGCCAATATTTTTTTCATTTATCAACCTCCTAAAATTAATTTTGCATATATTATATTTTAATATGAAACTCAAATTAAGTCAATTAGTTATTACTGCTCTTAATAAACTCTTCTATTTCATCTAAAACTCTTAATAAGTCATCTTTGAAAATACTATTTTTATCTTTTGTTTTATTTACCATTTTATCTAAATATATAAAGGATTTAAAGGCAGAAAAAATATCTTTGTCATATACTATTCCAAAATTATTTGCAACTTTAAATATTTCCATCAATTTCCTAATAAAAGTATTATTAGTTGTATAATTTATAGAATAAATATCTTCAATTTTCTTAGCTAGAGTTTCTATCTCTTCAATTGTAAATTTTTTCTCTGAAATCTCATTAAGGGTTATTGCTACCTCTTTAAACTCTTCTTTTAATGTAAATTTTAAAATCTTAAATAATCCTTCTCTTGTCTGAGTTTTTAAAACCCCTAAACTGTTACAATCTAAGAAATATATATTTCCTTCATCACTTAAAATAAGGTTTCCAGAATGTAAATTATTGTGAAAAATTCCAACCTTTAATATAAAAAACAGTTGAGCTCTAATTAAATCTAAAACATCCTTGTAAGCCAATCTATTATATTGTAATAATTCATAAAAATAACTACCATAAATATATTCACAAGCTACTTTTTCTTCTGAAGATAAATATGTATACACTTTTGGAAATTTTATTCTTTTTAAAAATTTTACATCCTTATACTCTTCTAAGTAATCTGTCATACTTTTAGTAAACTTTATTTCATTTACTAAGTTAAATTTTTGTATACTATGTTCCTCTAAGTCCTTTAAAACCTCTTCTACTTGATACTTTTCATTTAACCAAGGTCTTAAAAACTTTTGATATCTTAAAGATTTTTCTAATTTTTTTACCTTTTTAAAATAACTATTTCTAGCACTTGGATTTACCGCCTTAATAGATATCTCTACCCCACTCTTTAAACACCCTTTAAAAAAATAATTTATATCAGAGTAAGAATAAGGATAATTATCATAATACTCTAACAAAGAAAACAATGGGTCATTTTTCTTTACTAAGTTTAAAAGATGTTTTTCTGCTTTCTCTAATTGTGGAGTTTGAAACTCTGATAAATATAGGCACTGCTCTACATCCAGTAAATCAAATCTTGTAGAGTATTCTTCAGCCATACGAACTCCTACTCTTCCTAGTTCTACAACACAAGAAAGCTTTTCTAATCTTCCACTATTAATAGCTTTCATAAAATTTATAAATTTAGATGATAACATTTTCTACTCCTTAATTAATAATTTATTCAATAGAATTATAATACATATTTTATAATCTGTAAATAATAAGGTTTTTATGATATAATGAGAAGTAGTTGAATTTTAGGAGGATATTGTGGAATTTATAAATAGTTTAGATAATAGTACAATAAAAAAAGTAAAAAAATTAAAGCAAAGAAAATATAGAGAAGAAGAAAAAAAATTTCTAGCTGAAGGAAGAAAATTTTTAGATTTTACTTATACACCAGATTTAATTATCTTAAAAGAAAATTTTGAGGATTTTGAAAACATAACTACCAAATTAGAGAGATTTAATTGTAGAAAAATTGTAGTAAATGATAAAATATTTAAAGAGTTAACTTCTCAAGAAAATTCACAAGGAGTAATCTTAGTATATCCATATTGTGAAGCTAACATAGAAAAAATAAATAGTAATATAATTGTTTTAGATAAAATACAAGACCCTGGAAATTTAGGAACAATTATTAGAGTAGCTGATGCTGCAGGTTTTAAGGATATAATTCTCAGTAAGGGAAGTGTAGACTGTTACAATGAAAAATGTGTTAGAAGTAGTATGGGCTCTATATTTAATATGAATATAGTATATATGGAAGAGTTTCAACTTATTCAATTTTTAAAAGAAAAAAAATATAAATTTCTTGTGACAGCTCTCGAAAATAATTCTATTGAGTACACAGATATTAGTTTAAATGAAAAAAATGCTATTATTTTTGGAAGTGAAGGAAATGGAGTAAGTAGTAATTTCTTAAAAGCTGCTGATGAAACTGTAATTATTCCTATATATGGAAGTGCTGAATCATTAAATGTAGCTATGGCTTCTGGAATAATTCTATATAAGGTTAGAGAATTGATGAATAGATAGAGGGTAAAAATGGATAAATTTGAAGAATTAGAAAAAAAAGAGATTTTTAGAAATGAGCATATAAAAGTCTTTAGCAGAAAATTAAAGTTACCTAATAATAAAATTGTTGATTGGACTTTTACAGGAAAGAGAGATGCTGTGGGGGTAGCTGCTGTTTTTGAAGATGATACTATCCTTTTAGTAAAACAGTACAGACCTGCTGTGAATATGGTCACTTTAGAAATTCCTGCTGGTCTTTTAGAAAAAGATGAGTGTCCTATGAGTGCTGCTCTTAGAGAATTAGAAGAAGAAACTGGTTACAGAGCTAATAAAATAGAAAAAATATGTGAATATTTTATGAGCCCTGGTATGTCTGCTGGTAAATTTTATCTCTATTATGCTGAAGATTTGGTTAAAACTCAGCAAAATCTAGATGAAGATGAGTTTGTAGTGGTAGAAAAAGAAAGTTTAAAAAATATTTCTATTGATTCTCTTTCTGATGGAAAAAGTATCATAGCTGTTGAGTATGCTAAAAAGAAAAGAGGAATACTATGATTATTAAAAAAATTCTTTCTTTTTTATTTTTTATAATTTTTTTTATTGGTTGTTCATCTATTGGTGTAGATAAAAATGAAAAAATTTCTGAATATTTTACTATGGGAGAAGCTACATATAGTAGTACTGCTATTAGAAGAGGAATTAAAAATACTCCTAGTTGGAGCGAAAGAACTAATATAAGGTATACAGCTAGAAGACTTGATGAAGTTAGAGAAATATTAGGTAGACCTGTAGTAGTTAGTAGCTGGTTTAGAAATAAAAAACTTAATAAAATAGTAGGTGGCTCTTCCTCTTCTGGACATAGAAAGGGAATGGCTGTAGATATTATACTAAAAAAAGGAAGTGCTGGAAAAAAAGAGTATGAAAGAGTAAAAAATAGATTGGAAAGTTTTGACCAGTTAATCTATTATCCAAGACGTGGACATCTACATATAGGTTTTAAACAATATAGATTTCAAGAGAGAAAACAAGTTATGGTTAAATATAACTGATAGGAGAAAATATGTCTGAAAAAATAAAAAACATTTTAAATCAAGAAGATTTTTCAAAAAATGATTTGATTGAACTGATGAAAATAGATAATAAAGAGGATTTAGATTTATTATTTAAGAAAGCTTATGAAATAAAGGCTAAATATGTTGGAAAAAAAGTATATTATCGTGGACTTATAGAAATAAGTAATAAGTGCATCAAAAATTGTAAGTACTGTGGTATTAGAAGAGATAATCATAAAGTTGATAGATTTTCTATGTCTAAATCTGAAATTATGGAAGCTGTCAAGTGGATATATGAAAATAATTATGCCTCAATAGCTCTTCAATCTGGAGAAAGACAAGATGAGGAGTTTGTTTCATTTTTAGAAGATTTAATAAGAGAGATAAAAAACTTTTCTAATGGTAAATTAGGAATAACCCTATCTCTTGGAGAGCAAAGTAAAGAAACATACAAAAGATGGTTTGAGGCTGGAGCTCACAGATATCTCCTTAGAATTGAATCAACTAATTTGGATATCTATAATCATCTACATCCTATGGATAATAAACATACTTTTGAAGTTAGAAAAAAATGTCTTGAATATTTGAGAGATATAGGTTATCAAGTGGGAACTGGGGTAATGATAGGATTACCTAATCAGACAGAGGAAGATTTAGTAAACGATATTCTATTCTATAAAGATATGAATATTGATATGATAGGTATGGGTCCATATATTTTACATAAAGATACTCCTCTTGGACAAGAATGGAAAGATATTGTAGTCAGTGAAGAAAAAAGAGTAGAGTTGGGATTAAAAATGATAGCTATTACTAGAATCTTCTTAAAAGATGTTAATATTGCAGCAACTACTGCTCTTCAAGGACTTGATCCACAAGGAAGAGAAAAGGGGCTTTTAGCTGGGGCTAATATCCTTATGCCTACTGCTACAGCACTTGAACATAAAAATAAATATCTTCTTTATGATAATAAACCTGGAATTAATGATAGTGTTGAAAAGGCTAAAGAGATTATGGACAACAATGTAAAAGCCATCGGTGATGAGATAGTTTATGGAGAGTGGGGGGATTCACTACACTTTAAAAAGAAAAATTCTTCCTTTTCTAAATAAAATTTAAATCTTTTAATATAAAAAATAACTTTAAAATAAAATATAAAAACTTCTTGACTTGAACCTCTATTTGTACTATAATAAGTCCGAAAATAAGAAATGAACTAACGCTTAATTTTTATTTATAATTTTATTATTATGAATTAATCTAAAAGCGGGGGACCCATTCAAAGAGCGATACTCTTGCTAACCTCGTCATATGAGGAACCAGTGAGAGGGTCTTTTAATTATGTTTTAAAAGCACCTACTATGGTGCTTTTTATTTTATATCTAAACTAAAAAAGGGAGGGATTTTCCTATGAAAAATGATTCATTTGGAGAAGTGAAGGAAACAAAATTTATTCATGCTGTAATACCATTAACATTTTTGGTATGTATTTTAACATACACTATAAGGTATACACAAGCCTCCCCACACATCCCTATTATTATTTCAGGAATGTTAGCTGTTTTTATAGCTATGTTCGTTTTAAAATATAAATGGGCTTACTTAATTGAAGGAATTTTAAATACTATAAAATCTTCTATGGAAGCTGTTCTAATTCTTTTAGTAATTGGAATGTTAGTAGGAAGTTGGATAATATCAGGAGTAGTTCCTACTATGATATTTTATGGTCTAAAAATCATATCTCCAAGTATATTTTTACCTGCTGCACTTATTTTATCTTTAATAGTAGCACTAACTACTGGAAACTCTTGGAGTACAGCAGCTACTATTGGAATAGCTCTTATGGGAATAGGTACAGGACTAGGAATTCCTCCACAAATCACCGCAGGTGCTATAATTTCTGGAGCATATATGGGAGATAAACTCTCTCCTCTTTCTGATACTACAAATCTAGCTCCTGCTATGGCAGGTTCTGATATTTTTGAACATATTAAAGCTATGCTCTATACAACTATACCAAGTTTTATAATAACTATTATTCTTTTTATTTTTATAGGAAGAAAATATTCAGATATAGGAGTAGATACAGAATCATTAAATAAAATATTTGTAGTATTAAATCAAGAATTTAATATCACTCCACTTTTATTTATAATTCCTTTAATTACAATCATATTAGTTGTAAAAAAAGTTCCAGCTATTCCAGGACTATTCTGTGGAACTTTAATAGGAGGGATAGGAGCTGTAATTTTTCAGGGAGCTACTGTAAAGGATTTTATTACAGCATTACAAATTGGATATGTATCTAACTCTGGAAATCAATTTGTAGATGAGCTTTTAACTAGAGGTGGAATGAATAGTATGATGTGGACAGTAACACTTATTATTTGTGCTCTTTTTCTTGGTGGAGCTATGGAGAGAGCTAAAATGTTAAGTGCTGTTGCAAATAAAGTATTAAGTATAGCAAAATCAACAGGAAGCTTAATACTAGCAACTGTATTTACTTCAATAGCTACTAATATACTTGCTGCTGAACAATATCTTTCAATAGTAATAACAGGAAGAATATATAAAGATGCTTATGCTAGTAGAAATTTACATCCTACTACTTTATCTAGAGTTTTAGAAGACGCTGGAACTATGACTTCTCCTCTAATTCCTTGGAATAGTTGTGGAGCATATATGATGGCTGCTCTTGGTATTGCTCCTTGGATTTATGTTCCTTACTGTTTCTTAAACCTTATTAACCCTATAATATCTATAATTTATGGTTATACAGGATTTAGTATCAGATATATAGATTCAACTAAAGTTAAAAAAATAAGATTTAAAAGTATATTTGCTACAAATATTTTTGGAAAATAAAAAATATTCAAATAAAGGGAGTTTTCAACATTTTATTGAAGACTCCTTTTTTATAGAAATTATAAAAAAAGACTATCCTCAAATTTTTGAAGAAAGTCTTAATTTTACATTTTATTTTTTACTGTTTTTAAGTACTTTTATTAATAAAATACTATTCTTTAGTAAAACAATCTCTTCTGAAACCATCGTAAATTCATTGTTCCATTCCACTCCTTTTAAAGAGCCTTTTATGAGCTTATAACAATATATTTTTTAGCCATATATTTTATCAAAACAATAAAATAACAGGTGTTAAAATCAATTTTACAAGGTCATTTTTTCTATCATATGTGATAATCCATCAAAGAATATTCTAAATCCTATAGACATAATAAATATCTGCATCACTTTTGATAATATATAAAGTACTAATTTTCCAAATATTCTTTCTAAATAATTTCCTACCATTAATACTAAATAGATTATAATAAAAGCTACTAAAATAGAAAAACTATTACTTGTAAGTCCATTCTCAGAACGTCCAATTAGAGCTGTAGTCAAGCTTCCAGGCCCTACTAACATTGGAAAAGCCATAGGTATTACAGCTTGCTTTATCTGCTCATCTGGAGAAAGTTGCTTTTCTGAAGTTCTTTTTCTCTGTGGAGAGAAGATTAAATTTTTAATTGCCATCAGAATTAAAATCAAACCTCCAGCCATTTTCAACTCATTCATATTTATTTTATAGAAATTAGTCATTAAAAATTCCCCAAATAAACTAAAAATCCATGTTATAAAAAATCCTGTTATAGCTATCATCTTAAAAAGTTTGTTTCTTATTTCTTTTTCCATTCCCTCTGTCATTCCTATAAAGAGTGGAACATTTCCAAAGGGATTTAAAACAGCTATCAGTGTTAGAGCATTTATAAAAATAGCATCTACTCTCATTGTTACTCCTTTCATTTTAAATTTTATTTACAAAACATTGTTACTATTATATATTTTTTAAATTTATTTGTCAATTTTAATCTTCATTTTAAAATAAAATATCATCAATCTTTTAATTCTGATAAAAATAGTGTATAATATAAAGTGAAAAATAAATATTTATAGATAAAGAGGTGTACAATTTTATGCTTGATAAAATAGTTATAAAAGGTGCCAGAGAGCATAATTTAAAAAATATAGATATAGAAATTCCCAAAAATAAATTTGTAGTAATAACAGGGGTTAGTGGAAGTGGTAAATCTTCTCTTGCTTTTGATACAATATATTCAGAGGGACAAAGAAGATATGTAGAAAGTCTATCTGCCTATGCCAGACAATTTATTGGACAGATGACAAAACCAGATGTAGATAGTATAGAGGGATTAGCTCCAGCTATATCTATTGAACAAAAAACAACTAACAGAAACCCTCGTTCTACTGTTGGAACTATTACAGAGGTATATGACTATATGAGACTTCTGTTTGCTCATATTGGTACTGCTCACTGTCCTGTGTGTAATAGACCTGTAGAAAAACAGAGTATAGAAGAGATAGTAGAGGGAACTTTAGAAAGATTTCAAGAGGGAGATAAGATGATAATTCTTTCTCCTGTAGTTAAAGATAAAAAAGGTACTCATAAAAATCTTTTTCTTAATCTTTTAAAAAAAGGTTTTGTAAGAGCTAGAGTAAATGGAGAGATTTTATATTTAGAAGATGAAATTATCTTAGATAAAAATAAAAAGCATAATATTGAAGTAGTTATTGATAGATTAGTTCTAAAAAAAGAGGACAGGGAGTTTCAAAGTAGACTTACCCAAGGAGTAGAGAGTGCATCAGAACTATCTAACGGAAAAATAATACTGAATGTAAATGGAGAGGATTTTAGTTACAGTGAAAACTACGCTTGTCCTGAACATGATGAAGTAAGTATTCCAGACTTAAGTCCTAGACTTTTCTCTTTTAACGCTCCATTTGGTGCTTGTCCTGAATGTAAAGGAATAGGAAAAAAACTTGAAGTAGATGAGAATAAACTTATTGAAGATGAGGAACTATCTATTCTTGATGGTGGTATGTATATTCCAGGTGCTTCTAGTAGAAAAGGATATAGCTGGGAGATTTTTAAATCTATGGCTAAAGCTTTTAACATAGATATATCTAAGCCTATCAAAGAGATGAGTAAAAGAGATTTAGATATAATTTTTCATGGAGCTACTGAAAAATTTAGATTTGATTATGAGGGAGATGACTTCCAATTCCATGGTTATAAAGAGTATGAAGGAGCTGTAAAAAATTTAGAGAGAAGATATTATGAAACTTTCTCTGATGCTATGAAGGAAGAGATAGAAAATAAATATATGATAGAGAGAGTTTGTAAAGTTTGTAATGGTAAAAGATTAAAACCTGAAGTCCTAGCTGTAACAGTTGGAGATAAAAATATTATGGAACTTTGTGATATGAGTATAAAAGATGCTCTAAATTTTTTCAATGGAATAACTTTAACATCTAAACAGGAAAAAATTGCTAAAGAGATATTAAAAGAGATAAGAGAAAGGTTATCCTTTATGATAAATGTAGGACTTGATTACTTAAGTCTTGGAAGAGAGACTAAAACTCTTTCTGGAGGAGAATCTCAAAGAATAAGACTAGCTACTCAAATTGGATCTGGTCTAACTGGAGTGCTCTATGTATTAGACGAGCCAAGTATAGGACTACACCAAAAAGATAATGATAAATTACTAGCTACTCTTGGAAGATTAAAAGATTTAGGAAATACTCTAATTGTTGTAGAGCATGATGAAGACACTATGATTCAAGCTGATGAGATAATAGATATTGGACCTAGAGCTGGAGCTTATGGTGGAGAGATTGTAGCTCATGGAACTCCACAAGAGGTTATGGAAAATCCTAACTCTCTTACTGGAAAATATTTAAAAGGTGAATTAAAAATAGATATCCCTAGTACTAGACGCAGTTGGGATAAATCTCTAAAAATTATTGGAGCAAAGGGAAATAATCTGAAAAATATAGATGTTGAGATTCCTTTAGGAGTAATGACAGTTGTTACTGGTGTAAGTGGAAGTGGTAAATCTACTCTTATCAATCATACTCTTTTCCCAGCACTGTTTAATAAATTAAATAAAGGAAAGCTCTATCCTCTTGAATATAAATCTATTGAGGGAACTGAAAATTTAGAAAAAGTAATCAATATAGACCAAAGTCCTATTGGTAGAACTCCTCGTTCTAACCCTGCTACATATACAAAACTATTTGATGATATTAGAACTCTTTTTGCTGAAACAAAAGATGCAAAAGCACATGGATTTACAAAGGGGAGATTCTCTTTCAATGTGAAAGGTGGAAGATGTGAAGCTTGTCAAGGAGCTGGTATTATCAAAATAGAGATGAACTTTTTACCTGATGTATATGTAGAGTGTGAAGTGTGTAAGGGAAAAAGATACAACAAAGAGACTCTTGATGTATTTTATAAGGGTAAAACTATATCTGATGTTTTAAATATGAGTGTGGCAGAAGCTTATGAGTTTTTCCAAAATATACCTGCTCTTGAAAGAAAGCTAAAAGTATTAATAGATGTAGGGCTTGATTATATAAAACTTGGACAACCAGCTACTACTCTATCTGGAGGAGAGGCACAAAGAATAAAACTGGCTACAGAGCTCTCTAAGATGACTAAAGGAAAAACTATATATATTTTAGATGAGCCAACTACTGGACTGCACTTTGAAGATATTAGAAAACTTTTAGAGGTTTTAAATAGACTTGTAGAAAAAGGAAATAGTGTAGTTATTATAGAACATAATCTAGATGTAATAAAAACTGCTGACTATATAATTGATATTGGACCAGATGGTGGAGATAGAGGTGGAACTGTTGTAGCTTGTGGTACTCCTGAGGATATAGCTATGGTAGAGAAAAGTTATACAGGAAAATATATAAAAAGGATGCTAGAGAGTGCAGTAGAAGATAGAAAAATTATCCCTGTACCTAAAAAAAGAGGGAGAAAGAAAAAAGAAATTTTAGAAGTAGCAGAAGATAAACTTACTTTAAAGTAACTTTAAAAAAAGGAGAAAAAATAGATGTTTGAATATTTAAAAGGTAAGGTAGAGTATAAGAAACCTGATTACTTAGCTCTTGATGTAAATGGGGTGGGGTATAAAGTAAATATATCTCTTAGAGTTTATGATAAGATTAAAACTGGAGAGAGTGTTAGACTTTACATATTTAACTATATAAAAGAGGATGCTTTTAAGCTGATTGGATTTTTAGAGGAAAGAGAGAGAAATCTTTTTGAGATGCTTTTAGGTGTGAAAGGTGTAGGGGTATCTCTTGCCCTTTCTATTATGTCTACTTTTGATGTAGAGCAACTTAGAAAAATAGTAGCTGAAAATGATTATGCTACACTTAAGAGAGTTCCGAAACTTGGAGAGAAAAAAGCTCAACAAGTAATTTTAGATTTAAAAGGAAAACTTAAAGCTATTGGAAATCTATTTACTCAAGATGAAAATCTATTTGAAAGTTTTGCTATTGAAGATGAATTATATGAAGCATTAGAAGCTCTAGGGTACAGTCAAAAAGAGATAAATTCTCTTGTATCTAAAGAAGAGATAAGAGGATTTACCTCTATTGAAGAAGCAATTAAATGTGTATTAAAAAAGGTTAAATATTAAAACTAAAAATATTAGGAGGTATTATAATGGAGTATAAAGAATTATTTGAAACAGGAATGAGTTATGAAACTTTTTTAAGTATTGCAAGTGCTAGTGAAAGAGAAAAAATTGCAGAGATAACTAAGGTTATTTCTATTTGTGAAAAGTACACTAACAAAATAAAGAACCTTGATAAACCTTATAATTTTTTATTAAGTGCTGAATCTTGGTGTCCATATGTAAGAGCTACTATACCTGTACTTGTTAAAATGACAGAGATTAACCCAAATATAAAACTTAGAATCATAACAGAAGGAAGAGGTTTTAAATATCTTAGAGAAAAATTAAATATCTCTGAGGAGTTATATGTTGTTCCTACTCTTGCTATATTAGATGAAAATTTTGAATTTGTAACAAGATATGTAGGAAGACCTGCTAAATATAGAAATATTGGTTTTGAAAATGTAAGCAAAGAGTATTTTGCTGGATATCGTTCTGATGATATTATAGAGGAGATATTACAAAAAATGGGAGTATAAATTCTTAATTAAAAAGTCCTAATGCTATAAATCTAATTAACATAAGGAGAACAACTATGTTAAATATTAAAAAAATTCATCATGTAGCTATTATTGTTTCTGACTATGAAAAATCTAAAAATTTTTATACTAATATTTTAGGATTTAAAATTTTAAAAGAAACATATAGAGAAGAAAGAAAATCTTATAAATTAGATTTAAAAATTAATGAAGTTTATCAAATAGAATTATTTTCATTTCCTAATCCTCCTAAAAGAGTAAATAATCCTGAAGCAAGAGGTCTTAGACATTTAGCTTTTGAAGTGGATGATATAGAAGATGAAAGAAAAAAATTGTTAAGTTACAATATTGATTGTGAGGAAATTAGAATAGATGAGATAACAGGAAAAAAATTTACATTTTTTAAAGACCCAGATGGCCTTCCTTTAGAGCTATATGAATATTAAATATTTTTTATAAAATTGTTGTAATGTAATATTTTTTGTAACTACTCAGCCAGTAGATTGATTTAAGAAAACTCAAAGAGTTGTGTAATTTATCAAATCTTAGTTTTATTTTTAGATCATAAATTGCTGAGTAGTTACAATTTTTAAAATTTAATTACTAAAAACAGTATCAAACTAGGTAAAAAAATCAAAAGTAGATAATCTATTTTATTAACTTTTAACTTTACATACTGACTTCTTTTACTTCCAACTTGAAACCCCTTTGATTCCATTGCCATAGCTATATTTTCAGAAGCTCGGATAGCTGTAACTAACATAGGTAGCATAAAAAGATTTCTCTTTACTCCTCTAGCTCTGTAAGCATATGAGATATTTCTATATTCATTTTTCACTATAGGAATAAAATTATAGGCAGCCATTATACCATAAGCAAATTTTTCTGAAAGTTTAAATTGTTGCATAAGGCTCAATATAAAATGTCTTGGATTAGTGGTGTAAACAAATAAAAATCCCAATCCTGCATAGGCTAATACCCTTGCAGAAAGCTGTAAACCACTTTCACTATTTTCCATAGTTACAACGATTTTTGTCATATCATTTATATTAGTACTTACCTCTTCACTCCCATAAAAATATCCAGTAAAAAATATTCCAAGAGCCATAATTATTACTGGTAAAAATGAAATACATAGTTTTTTTATACTAATCTTTGAAATTATCATAAGTAGAATAGATATCAAAAATATTGAAAAATTAATATAGTAGTTGTATTCAAAAGAGAGAATAAGAGATATTAGAAATATTGTCAGCCCTTTATATCCTGGATTTAATTTAGATATACTCAACTCTTCTCATCTCCTTATCTTTAAATTCATATATACAATCTGAATACTCAACTACTAAGTTTATATCGTGAGAAACTAAAATTATACTAAGCCCCTCTTTAGATTTTTTTGATAGAAACTCCATAATCTCCCTACTAGTTTTATTATCCTGTCCATATGTTGGCTCATCACAAAGTAAAACCTTTTGGTTTCCACACAACATTGAAAGAACAGCTAGTTTTCTCTGCTGTCCTTGACTCAACGAGTAAGGAGAAAAATTTTTATACTCGTAAAGATTAAACTCTCTAAGTAAGTTTTCAGCCCTCTCTATATTTTTTTCACTTTGATTTTTGTATACTCTATTTAAAGTAAAAAGTAGTTCATCTATTACTTTATAGGTTATAAATTGGTTTTGAGGATTTTGAAAAACTATTCCTATCTCCTGTAATAACTCTCTATCCTTTAATTTTTTAAACTCCCTACCTTCAAACAGTATACTTCCCCTCTTATACTTTACAATTCCAACTAAAAGATTTAAAAGAGAACTTTTTCCAGCTCCACTCTTACCTATTATTGAGGTTATTTTTCCCTTTAGTATCTCAAATGAAAGTTTTTCAGCTAAAATATTTTTTCCATAACCTAATTCTAAATCCTTAATTTCAAATATATTATCTCCTATTTCAGCATCTATATATCTTTTTCTTTCTGAAATCTCTCTATCTTCCAAATATATATTTAAATTTTCATCTGAAATTTTACACCCTCTATCTAAAGTAATTAAATTATAATTTACTTTTTTCCAAAGGGATAATCTATGGTCTATAATTATAAGAGTAGTCTCTTTTTTTTCATTTAATTCTAAAAGAATATCTATTATCTCTTGGGCTGAAAATATATCTACATTTGCAAAAGGTTCATCTAATATTATAATCTCTGATTCTAAAGCTAAAATAGTAGCTAATGCAACTTTTTGCTTTTCTCCACCTGAAAGAGTACTTATCTCTCTATCTTTTAGATATAATATTCCACACTTCTCTAATACTTCATCTACCTTTTTATCCATCTCTTCCACAGGATAATCAATATTTTCTAAGGTAAAGATTACCTCTTCCTTTACACTTTCCATACAAAATTGTGTATCTGTATTTTGAAACATCATACCTATCTTTTTAGCTCTATCCTGTATAGAATAGTTTTCTATCTCTTTACCATCTAAAATAATATCTCCCTCTACTAATACTCCCTTATATTCTGGATAAAGTCCAGCTAGTATATAAGCAAGTGTAGATTTTCCACAACCAGAAAAACCAGTAATTAGATAAATTTCTCCAGAATTAAAAGAAAGAGAGAAATTTTTAACTATCTCTCTTTTTGATTTTTCTGAATATTTAAAAGTTATATTTTTACAAACTAACTTTTCCATCTTATTCCTCTATCTCGTCTTGCCCTAATCTATAACTACTTAAAGCCCCAGTTTTTGCTAATTTTTCAGCTAATAATTTAGAGATAATACCAGCAAAGAATATAGAACTAATCACTCTTACAATAAACATTCCTAAAATATACATAGGAGTAAATTTTACATATCCCCCTCTTACAAATCCCCATATAAAACTAAATACACAGGCAGCTACAGCAGCTATACACATATTTTTCATAGAGAAATCTCTATAACCTTTTCTTGCAAAAACAAGCTCTGGTCCCATTCCTTGAATTATTCCAGATAAAATAACTATTGGTCCAAACATATTTCCCATAATTACCTCTATTACAGCAGATAAAACTTCTGAAATTGTAGCTATTCCAGCTCTTTGAATAATATATGGAACAAATGTAGAAGCCATAAACCACACACCAAAAACTATCTCATAGGCATATGGAGCCAATCCAAATGGTGCTAATAGTGTCGCCATAAAATTAGCTAAATATACAGCCCATAGATAGATAAATGAAAATACCACTGAAAAAATACAAACCATTATTACATCTTTTAATTTCCAATTAAACATACTCTTACTCCTTTGTTGGACTATTTACAGAAATAGTTACTTGTAAAATATAGTGAGATAGATTTTCCTCTCCATATTTGAAAATCTCCTCTAATACATCAAAAACATTGTGTACATCTCCCTCTAATATAGAAACATAGTGAGAGCTTCTAGCAAAAACTCCTCTCTCTTTAGCTGTCATAACAACTTTTGCTATATGTTCCATATAATCCTCTTCTCCCATTGGATAGAAAGAGATTTTGCTAACTACATCAAATTTTTTATCTCTGATATTTTTCTCATTTATCTTTTCATCATCTACTTCCATAAATGAATCAGCATCAGTATCTCCAGGACACCCTTTAGAAAAAGTAGCTTCTAAAGCCATATGTACATCTTCTCTGTAAGCATTTACAAAAAGCCCTTTTACTACATCAAAAACATGTACTCTTTTTCCTCTTACACAAGTACTCAATTTATCTGTTTGTTTCCAAACTTTACTTGTATCTGTTTTTTCAAGTCCCCCTAAAATAATCTCAACAAAGTTGTCACTCATTGGGTATAATGAAAATCTAGCTCCAGATACTCCCTTGCTAGCACCTCCAATACACCATAAACAATCTTTCAATCCCATAAAAAAATCCTCCTTTTAAATTACAAAAGGAGGAATTATAAATTAATATCTTAGTTATAACTACTCCTTTCGTTGGTATTAACCAAATCAAGTTCAATGGGTTTAGAGTTTTACTCATTCTCAGCCAAAAGGCTCCCCAGTTATTATTAACAAAATATAATATATCACTTAATATTCGTTTTGTCTATAATTTTTTTATCTATTTTTGCAATACTCATAAAGTCCTCTTACATGAACTCCAGAAGCTCCCTTTTTATACCATTTACTTGAATTATTATAAGCTGTTCCAGCTATATCCATATGTGTCCAAGGTGTTCCTTCAGCAAATATTTCTAAAAATTTTGCTGCTGATATAGCTCCTCCCCATCTAGCTCCCATATGTTTTAAGTCTGCTACATCAGATTTTAAATCCTCAGCAAACTCTTCATCTAATGGCATTCTCCAAATTCTCTCTCCATATTTACTACAAGATTTTTCTAAAAGAGAGTAAACTTCATCTCTATTAGAGAATACCCCTGTAGTAAAAGTACCTAAAGCTACCATCATAGCTCCTGTAAGTGTAGCTACATCTATTATCTCTGATACTTTTTCATTTCTTACTATATATGTTATAGCATCTGCTAATGCAAGTCTACCTTCTGCATCAGTATTTATTATTTCCACATACTTCCCATTCATAGATTTTATAATATCTCCTGGTCTATATGAATTCCCATTGATAGCATTTTCACAAGCTGGAACAACAGCCACTACATTTTTCTTAAGTCTATTTTTAGCGATAGCACACATAGCCCCTATTACTGTAGCTCCTCCTGTCATATCATCTTTCATATTCATCATAGAATCAGCCGGCTTTATACAAAGCCCTCCAGTATCATATGTAAGTCCTTTTCCTACTAATCCCATTATATCTTTAGAATCTCTATCACCAAAATATCTCATAACTATAAGTCTTGGTTTTGTAACAGAGGCTTTTCCTACACTATATAATAAATTCATTCCTAACTCTTGTATCTTATTATCCTCTAGTACTTCAACCTCAAATCCAAACTCTTTTCCTAATTCAACTGTTCTTTCAGCTAAAGTTATTGGATTGATTATATTTGCTGGTAAATCTACTAAGTTTCTAGTTACATCAGTAGCCTCATTTAAAATTAGGCTCTCTTCTAAGTTAGTAAGTTCAATATTAAAAAACTCTACATCTAATTTTTCAGATTTTTTCTCCTTAAACTCATCAAAAGAGTAGTTGATATTTCCTACTATTTCACAAAGAATCTCCACTTTAACCAATTCTTTTGTATTTGTAGAAATTAGTATACTTCCTTTTTTATCTGAAAGATATTTAAATATTACCTCTCTAAAAAAATTATCAGTAATCTCCTCTTTTTTACCAAATCCTAAAATATCCATAGAGATTAATCTATCATTTTGAATAAAATTTAATGATAGCACCTCTCCTTTTTTACCAGTAAAATTATTTCTCTCTTTTAATCTTTCAACTAGTTCTTTCTCAGACTCTGACATATATTCACAATAATTAGTTTCTCCCTCTACTACTAAAATAAGATTTCTATCATAAAATTTTTCTAATTTATCTACTACTTTCATATCTCACTCCTTTAAATACTATTTTTCTCTATTATATCAAAAAGGCTACCAATATGGTAGCCTTTTTTTATTAAATTTTCAAATTTAACTTATCTTTTTGAAGGTTCTATATGTCCATAGTCTCCATCTTTTCTCTTATAAACTATGTTCATTTCTCCTGTTTCTGCATTTGTAAATGGGAAGAATGCTCTATTTAAAATTTCTAGTTGAAGTATTGCTTCCTCTACGTCCATTGGTTTAGGAGGTAAATATACCTTTACAACATTTACAGCTGCTTCTTTTTCAACTGTATTTGTTTCTGGGTCATATTTTACTTTTCTAATCATTGGCTCTCTTGATTGAACAGCAGTTCTTATTTTATCTTTATGTTTCTTTAATTGACCTTCTAATACGTCTGAAACTCCATCTATAGCTGCATATAAGTCTGCATCTGTACAAGAAGCTTTTACTGTACTTCCACCTAGATAAGCTAAAACTTCCGCTGTATGATAATTACCAGTTTTTAATTTTACCGCTGATAAATTAATAGCTAGTTCTATTATACCGTCGTGATACTTTTCAACCCTTCCTAATTTAGTCTCCGCGTAATTTTTGATTGCATCTGTTATAACTAATTGTTTTCCATGGATAGTCATTTTCATAATACCACTTCCTTGTTGTATCTTTTGTTTTGTTACTTTATTATACTCCACAAATTGCCAATTTCCTTTTTTTTATTTAAAAATTTTTTATTTTTTTTAGTTCTTTTTAATTGAGTTATTTTTTTTATTAATTCCTATATTTTATTAAATTACTTCCATTTTTTATGAATATTATTTTTATAATTTTGAGTTCTTCATTTTTCTAATAATTTATTTTAAAATCTTATTATAAAATTTTAGGAGGAAAATTTATGATAAAAAATTCTATTTTAGATTTAATTGGTAATACCCCAATGTTAAAAATAAATAATTTAAATACATATGGAAATAATATTTTTCTTAAACTAGAAGGTTATAACCCTAGTAGAAGTACAAAAGATAGAATTGTTTTAGAAATGATAGAGGATGCAGAGAAAAAAGGAATAATAAAAGATAGCACTACTATAATAGAAGCTACTAGTGGAAATACTGGAATCTCTTTAGCTATGATTTGTGCTATTAAAAAATATCCTTTGAAAATAGTTATGCCTGATACTATGAGTATAGAGAGAATTCAATTGATGAAAGCTTATGGTGCTGAAGTTATTCTTACTCCTGGTATTTTAGGAATGAAAGCTTGTTTAGAAAAATTAGAAGAATTAAAAAATAGTATCAAAGATGTCTTTATACCTAATCAATTTGATAATATCAATAATCCCAAAGCTCATTATAAAAATACTGCTAATGAAATTTTAAAAGATTTAAATTATAAACTTGATATATTTTTTTGTGGTACTGGAACCGGGGGAAGCTTCTCTGGGATAGCTAAAAAATTAAAAGAGGTTCTTCCAAATATAAAAACTTTTCCTGTAGAACCACTTAATTCCCCTCTATTATCTAAAGGATACATTGGTAATCATAAAATACAAGGAATGGGAATGAGTACTGGAAAAATTCCAAGTGTCTATGATAAAACCTTAGCTGATAATATTTTTACTGCAAGTTGTGAATCTGCCTTTGATATAACTAAAACTTTAGCTCTAAAAGAAGGAATCCTTGTTGGTATTTCTACTGGTGCAGTTCTTAGTTGTGCTTTAGAATTTTCTAAAAATAATCCAAATAAAAATTTAAATATAGTTGTTTTATCTACAGATTCTGGAGAAAAATATCTATCTAGCAATGTATTTTAAAAGTTGACTATAATTTTACTAATAAAAAAACTCAAGAATAATTTTTATTTAATCTATAAGTAATATTCTTGAGTTTTTATTTAAATTAATTTATAGATTTACTCCTCTACTAAAACTCCCTTTTTCAAATAAAGTTGTTTATCAGAAATCTCTGCTAAATCTTTAGAGTGAGTAACAACTATTATGGTTTGTTTCTCATTTTTATTGATATCTTTTAAAATTTTAAATATCATCTCACTTGTTTCTTCATCAAGATTTCCAGTAGGTTCATCTGCTAATAGTATTTTAGGGGAGTTTATAAGGGCTCTAGCTATTGCTACTCTCTGTTTTTCTCCACCAGAAAGTTGTGATGGCTTATGATTTTCTCTCTCTCCTAGTCCTACCTTTTCAAGTAACTCTTTAGCTCTTTTCTCTATCTCTAATTTTTTATCAAAATTATTTAAGAGTGCTGGTAACATTACATTTTCCAATGCTGTAAACTCTGGTAAAAGATAGTGAAACTGAAATACAAAGCCTATCATCTGGTTTTTTATTTTATCTCTTTCCTCTTCAGAAAGTTTATCTACTTCCTGCCCACCTATAAATATTTTTCCACCATCTACTCTATCTAATAGACCCATTATATTTAAAAGCGTAGATTTACCAGAACCTGAACGTCCAAGTATAGATATAAATTCTCCCTCTTCCACTGAAAAGCTTAAATTATTTATTATATGTAACTCTTCTACACTTCCACTATATTTTTTTTCTACATTCTCCAGTTTTAAAATTTCCTTACTCATGTCTTAATGCCTCCACTGTTTCCATTTTTGCTCCTCTATATGCTGGAAATATACTTGATATAAATATTATTCCAAAATTAGCTCCTATAATTATAATAATTTCTTTGAAAGATATTTCCACAGGAATTTTAGTAATATAATATATAGAAGTTATAAAGTCCAATGTGTTATTTTTTATATACCAAAGAAATGTAAGGGAGATAAGAGTTCCTATTGCTATACCTATACCACCTAATATCATTCCTTGTATTAAAAATATCTTCATAATATTTTTTTTAGAAAATCCCATTGCTCTCATTATTCCAATATCTTTTATCTTCTCTCTCACTAACATATTGAGAGTTACCCATACTACAAACCCAGCTATCACAACTATCAAAGAAAAGACAAGTATCATTACAGTCTTTTCCAAAGAGAGAGCTGATAAAAGATTTCTATTCATCTCTCCCCAAGTTCTTGAATATATTCCTGTAACTGCCATTATCTTATCTGATACCTCAGGAGCTCTATATGGATTAAATAGTGTTACATCTATCTTAGATGATATATCCTCTCCATAGGTTAGGTACTGTACAGCTTTTAATGGAAGGATTACCATATTTATGTCATAATCATAATAGCCACTTTGGAATACTCCCTCTATCTCAAATTTTATCTCCTTATTCTCAGAAGAGATTATGCTGACCTTATCTCCTATCTTTGCCCCTATGGAATTAAAGAGTTCTTTTCCAATAAGAATACCATTTATTTTATCTGGAGAAATATTTCCAGCTACAATTTTTTTATCTAAATCCATAGCTTTTTTAGCACTCTCTAAATCATAGCCTTCTATTTTTACTCCAGAAACATAACCACCATAAATACCACTATATTTAAAAATTCCTTGGGTAGATATACTTGGTACTGCTCCCTTTACTCCCTCTATCTTCTCTATATCTCTTTTTATATCTTTATAATTGCTAATCTTCTCTCCATTGGATACCATTATATGACTTGTTACTGAAAGTATACTATTTATCATATTCTTATCCAATCCATTAGCTATTCCAATAGACACCATCAGTACAACTACTCCAATAGTTATCCCCACTACTGATATTAAACTCTGTTTTTTTCTCTCTACTATATGCTTCTTAGCTATAAAAAACTCTATCATCAGTTACCTCTTTTCCTTATGTATTACTTTTCCTTAGCAATTAATTTTACCATATTTTGCAATATAAGTCTATTTTCCTCTCAATATATAAAATTTTACCTCTACTACCTCTCCACTTTCTGAAACCAGTGTAAGTCTGTGCTCTCCTTCTAAAAAATCAAAAGCCCTCTCTCTATCTCTACCACTAAAAATATATTTTCCATTGTGATACCAATAAAGTTTTTTATTTTTAGGATTAGCCACTTTCACTATCAATCTTTTTCTCTCTTCAAAATCTTTAGGCAAAAATATTTTTATATTATTAAGTGGATAGGTAATTTTTATCTTCTCATCTCTTACATTGGATATGGATATATTTTCTCTAGCCATATAGTCTAATAGTTCTATTGGATAACTTAAAACTATTTTCTCTTTACTCTCTATAAATTCTTCGCTTCTTGAATCTATCTCCTCTCCTTTAGAGTTTATAAAAACTTTTTTATAATAGGGAGATACTTTTAAATTTTTAGCATCTTTTGGATAATCTATCTCTTCACTAGGTACATCATATCTCAACCTATATCCTGTTTCACTATCTATTTCCACTTTTTTCAGTTCTTCACTTGGTTTTATAAAGCTCTCATTTTCATTTGGAAGTACCTTAAAGATTTTAAATAACAGCTGTCCAGCAGTGACTACTCCAGAGATATTTCTATTTCCCTCTCCAGTGAAGTTTCCACACCAAACCACTACTGTCCATCTAGGAGATATTCCCCCAGCCCAAGCATCTCTTTGTCCATAACTAGTCCCTGTCTTCCAAGCTATTCCATCTCTACCTAAATAGAGATTATCTATCCCATATCTTTGTACCCCTTGCATAGCTTCAAGAGTGAGGTAACTAGCCCCTTTGGATATAAGCTTTCTTCCATCTATTTTTTTATCATCTCTTATATATTTTAAATCTTTAAACTCTCCATACTGAGAGAGTCCATAATAAAGTTTGGCAATATTTTCTACACTCATCTCTTTAGTTCCCAATATAAGAGATAATCCATAGTTAGAATAATCTCTTTCTGGAAAATTTACTATATCTTTTAGAAAGTAAAAAAAATTATCTACTCCATACTCATCTAAAAGCTTTACAAAAGGAATATTTAGAGATTTTTTTAGAGCCTCTCTTGCCTCTACTAATCCTTGATATTTTTTATTGGCATTTTGAGGATTGAAATTTGAAAAATAAAGAGGTACATCTAAAAGTTTTGACTTTGGAGTAATAAGCCCTTCATCAATAGAAAGAGCATAAAGGAAGGGCTTTAACACAGAGCCTACTGACCTTTGAGCTACTACACCATCTACCTGTCCATTTCTTTGAAAATCATAAAAGTTTTGTGAGCCTACATAGGATTTTACCTCTCCACTATGATTATCTACCACTATGATAGCTGTATTTTTTATTCCTCTATTATTTAGATAATCTCCATACTCTCTAGCTATTCTTTCAATATTTTTTTGTAACTCACTATTTATTGTACTTTTTATTATTCTATCCTCATATTCATTAACTAATCTTCTAGTGAGATGTGGAGCTAAGGAGTTAAAATATTTTCTCTCCTTTGGTAACTCCTCTTTTATAGAGAGTCTATACTGCTTTTCATCTATCACTCCTCTTTCATACATATTTTTTAGAAGATTATTTCTCTTATTTAAAAGCTTATCTCTATTTTTCTCTATCCATATAAGTCCAGGAGAGTTAGGAAGTACTGCTAAAGTAGCTCCTTCAGCCCAAGTAAGATTTTTAGCACTCTTTCCAAAATAAAGTTGTGAGGCTGTTTCATATCCTACTATGTTACTTCCATAGGGAGCATTATTTAGATAAAGTTCTAAAATCTCGTCTTTAGAGAGATATTTTTCTAACTTATAACTCTCTATTATCTCCTCTATTTTACTGAGATATGTTCTCTCTCTCCTCTTATAAAGTTTTACTCCCTGCATAGTTATAGTACTAGCTCCCACTCTTCTTTTTTCTAAAAGATTCGTTTTTACTGCTCTTACTATTGCAAGATAGTCCACTCCATTATGAGAATAAAATTTTCTATCTTCATAGTTAAGTACTGCTAATTTTAATCTAGGGGGTATCTCTACCCCCTTGATTTGCCACTGCTCCTCACTATTTAAGTAAGCCCCTATTATATTATCTCTATCATCTAGTACAACTTGACTGTATCTTTTTTCTATCTCATCTCTCATCTTTTCAATATCAAACTCTCTATATATCTTTATACAGAAAATTATAGGTATGATGAGGATTAGAGGTAAAAATCTTAACTTTCTCATTATTTTACCTCTACACTAAAGCCATTTAAATAAGCTCTATACTCATTGTTATACATTCCCTCTGCCTTAGCTCCTGAAAGATTATATTTTCCCTTAGTTACAGCATTAAGCTTGATGAAGAAACTCTGTCCCTGTTTATTGTAATTGTTAAAATCAAAGAAGAAATTAACTCTATCATCTCTTATATCTTCATATTCCAAATTGTTGTTAGAAGTTTTTTCTACTACCCATTGAGGTGGATTTATTTTTAATAGCCTACTATTTTCTATCTCCCAACCACTAGGAATAATTTGTGTAAGAGCTATATTATCTTGATAGAAATATCCATTTACATCATCAGCAGGTAAAACTTTTAATTCCATATAGAAACTACTTCCTTTTACTAGTGATTTTACATCTATCTCCTCTCCATTATCTCCATAGAATTTTCTCTCTATTTTTATATTTTTGCTCTCATCACTTTGAGTATAATTAATAGGGATTCCTTCCCAATATTGATTTACATAGAGTTTATCTCCTATGACTTTTACCTCTTTCATATTCTCTTCTGAGTACTCCCATACTCCATCTCTTTCATCAAAACTTATCTCTTTACCATCTACTACTACTTTTCCCACTACCTTTTCTCCCTTACTATTTTCTACAACTTGTGCTATAGAGATTAGAGAGTAACCTATACTTTGAGTAGATAACCAATTTTGTGATTGTAGTGTACTAACTATATCTTCATAAAGTTTTTTATCTACTTTATTATAGATAGTATAGTAAGAGTTAAGGACAACTGCCTTATCTCTTAATTTTGAACCATAGTTATCTGTATAATAATCAAAAGGCTTATCTTTTATCTCTGTTGAAAGTTTGTCGACAATCTCTCTAGCTATCTCTTTTTCTCCTATCAATGCATAAGCAGAAGCTAGATACCATTTAGATATCTCATCTAAATCTTTAAGATTATTATCATAGATATAGTTCATCTCACTTATTTGTGCTTCTTGTCCAAGGGCTAATATATATAATAAATATGTTTTATAGTCTAAGTTATAGCTACTATCCTTACTTTTCTCAATTGAAAACTTAAGCCAAGAGTTATATAGAGAATCTGGAACATAGTAACCTTTTTCTTTTGCCATTACAATAAAGTGTCCTACATAGTTAGTTGCCCATAAATCTCCATCACTATTTCCAGCCCAATAACTAAACGAACCATCTTCTAATTGGAAACTACTTAACTTAGCTATACCAGCATTTACATTTTTTACACTTTGCTCCTTAGATATATCCTTACTATTTGATAGTGTATCAATAAATAGTTGTGGGAAAATAGTAGATACAGTTTGCTCTACACAACCATATGGATATCTAATCAACTCTTTTAATCTATTATCTATTGCTAAAATTGGAGTTGAAGAGATAACAACTTTTCCATTTGCACTTCCTATTATACTCTCTTCTGGGAATTTAAAAGTTTTTTCCTTTTCTACATACTCAACTTTATTGATATATGTATAAGGATTATTAGAAGTAATATCTATTTTTACTATCTCTTCATTTGAGTAACTTGAAGAGTTTACTCTTAGTTTAGCTTCCCTGTTTCCTATCTCATCTCCTACTTTTACATCAAAGAAGATATCTTTACTCTCTCCATTTTTTAACTCTAAACTTTGAGTATATCTCTTACCTAAAAATTCAAACTCTACATCTATCTTTCCTATATTCTCCTCTGTAGCAAAAATTTTTACAGGTACTTGGAACTCATCTCCTACTTTTAATACTCTAGGCATAGAGAAATTTGTTACAATTGGAGCTTTTACTTCCACTCTTTCCTGTGCCATACCATAGCTCTCTCCACTTGCTCCTGTTACCATTACTCTTACAGCTCCTGTATAATTTGGTAACTCTAGGTCTACACTTCCTCTTCCCTCATCATCAGTAGTTAGTACTCCTTTAAATATTGCAAGTGGCTCAAATCTCTCTGATTGTTCGAATCCAAAAGAATTAGCTGACTTATTCATTCTAGCTTCTGCCATTAGATAACCATCTCCACCAGCAGTTAATACTTGACGTATATCTCCAAAAGTTCTACCTATTATCTCTGAATAGTTATCATAAGCAGAAAGTTGTAACCCTTCCTTTTGATAAAAATAATCATATGGATTAGGTGCTTTATAGTTAGTTATCTGTAGTAATCCCTCATCTACTACTGAGATTGTATACTCCATTTTTTTATCAGCTTCCACATTGACTTTAAATTTTTCATTAGGTTTTAAAACCACAGGAGTATCTAATTTTATATTCAATTTTTTACTTTCATCTTTTACAACTATTGGTACTGCTCCATAAAGCCTAATCGGTCTATCATTGTTAGAATTTTCATAACTTTGGAAAAGTGCCACTGTTACATAACCATTTGGGAAAAGTTTTTCATCTACATCTATCTCAATACTAGTACTTGTATCCTCTATATCTTTCCAATATCTTTGTACTATCTCACCAGATTTTTCTAAAGTTACTAAAGCTCTTGTTCCCTTTTCTCCTTCAAAAGTTACCTTAGCCTTCTCTCCTATACTATACTCTTTTTTATCTGTTTCTATTTTTAATTTATCTATTTTCTTACTTACACTTGAATCTTGCCAAGTAGAAGCATATAGATTTACTCCAGCACTTTGATGTGTTTCCATATCCTCTACTTCTACAAATATCTCTCCACTTCCATTTATCTCATAATCTAAAAGATATGGTTTATCAGTTGTAGTTATCTCTCCCTCATATAGAAGAACACTATTTTTATCAGTCTTAATAGATTTTAAGAAATTATTGTAGTCATAGTAATCCCACCACCAAGAGTACTCATTTTTATATACTCTATATTTTAATTTTCTACCACTTATTAATTTTTCTCCATCTTCAGATACAGCTACTACTTGTAAGTTTAGTTTATCTCCACTTTTAATATATCTATCTTCAGGATTTTCTATTCCTACATATGAATCAAAACTATTTATTTTAACACTATCTATATCTATTACTGGTCTACCACTTGGTTCTATTACACGAGTTACTATCTCTCCTTCTAAATTTAAATTTTTAGGTATGTTATCTGAAAGATTAAAATTTATTTTACCTTTTCCATCACTATCTAATTCTCCCCTTTGACTCAATCTTATATCAGCTGTATAGGTAGTTGGATTTGAAAAAGTAAACTTTTTATATCTTTCAAAACTTAATTTTTTCTCTCTAATTATTAAATCACTTTGATATTTAAGATTTTCAGCTGGTGCTCCAAAAAGATATTGTGCTGTAACCTCTCCTAAAAGATTTACTTCGTCATCTACACTCTCTGGAAACTCTCCATCTACCTCTATCTTATATGGTACTATGCTTTCAACAGGAAGTTTTATTGAAAACTTTTTCTCCTTTTCTCCACCTACATAGATAGTAGCTTCCCATATTCCAGTTTCGCTCTCTTTTTTAGTTTCAAAAGAATAGGTAAAAAATCCATTTTCTCCACTAGTTATTACCTTACCATCTATATATTTATCTCCTCTAGGAGTAAATACATCTATTTTTATAGGCTGTCCCTCTGGGTATTTTCCATCCTTATCTCTAGCTATAACTCCAATATTTACAGTATCTCCAGGTCTATACACTCCTCTATCTGAATAGACAAAGGCTCTCATTCCATCATCTTTATACTCTCCATCTACTAAAAATCCATCATAAGATAGTTTTGAATCAGATAGTTTTAATATAGAGATTTCATCTTTGTTTTGAGCTAATAGATAAAATATCTTATCTCCCTTTTCAAAAATAACCTCTCCATTTTTATCTGTCTTTTTCTCCTCTAAAATTTGGTTATTTACACTGACAGCTTTTATATCTACATCTTTTAGTGGAGTATTTTTTATGACATCTAAAATATTCACTATGAGTTTATTGTTACTCTCTTTTTGAGCCACTATTCCCATATCAGAGATTAGTATTCCCTTTCCTATTCTTCCCTTTGTATCAAAAAAATTATCTCTTTGCCACTGAGCTACACTGTTAGGAAAAGTATAATCCACTCCATCTTTATCAAAAGAGAGTTCTACTATATATATTCCCTTCTCATTAGCAAGATTTTTTAGTTCTATCTCATTTTGACTCCAAACATTTTTCTTATAATCTAAAGTATAATCTTTTTCAAAAATAGTTTCTCCTACTTTATAGAAATTATTTTGTACATAATAATCAAAAATATTTCCATCTCCCTGAAATTTAAAATCTTGTAAAAATTGTGTAGTATTGTTCAAGAATATTTTCTTTATCTTTAAGTTAACCTTCTTAACATTAACTGATTTAAAAGCTATTCTATTTTCATTTAATTTTGGTAAGATTATTCCCTCATTTGAAAAAACAATTTTTGGCTCTACCTCTTTAAATTTTATAGTTTCCTTTTTATTCTCAGCTAGTTTACTCTTCTCTCCTTTTAATCCTTTGAGTAACTCTATCTCATACTCACTATTTATATCAAAATCTCCAGTGATTATAATATGCTCTCTCATTTTTAAAGCTTTATATTTTACTTTTGGATTTACTTTAATATATCCCTCAAGATTTTCCTCTTTTATCTCCTCACTCATAATGATATCTATACTTGGGTTTCCTCCGGTTGTTGTGGATATATTTTTTATCTCTAAATTTTTCTCCTCTTTTGCTTCAATATTTTTTTCCTCTACAACCTTTACCTCTTTTTGTTCCTCTATCTCTTTTTTCTCTCCATTACATGCTACCAATAAAAGAGATAAAAATAGTGCCATCTTCTTTTTCATCTGCCTCACTCCTTTTCAATCTCCCCTAATATATTTTATCCTATATTATTAAAGTTTCATAGAGTATATCCTTTAATTTTTCACTATCTATATTTAATCCTAATCTTTTTTTCAATTTTTCTATTCTCTCATCCTCTAACCATTCATATTTAGTATCCTCTTTTTCTAATCTAGCTATATCCTCATCACTGTATCTATTTATTACTTTTAAAAATTCTTCCCCATAATTTTTAAATTTCTGATTTCCAACTCCACGTATTTTAAGCATCTCCCATCTATTTTTAGGTTTGTACTCTGCCATTTCAAGTAGTGTCATATCAGAAAATACTATGTATGGAGCTACATCTTCTCTCTTTGCTATCTCACTTCTTAACTGATTAAGTTCCTCAAATAGTGAATCTTCAAAGTAATCAAAACTAATCTTCTCATCTACTCTTCTAAATACTGAGATTTCATTTTTTAAAACTCTTCTAGACTTATCATTAAATCTAAGCACAGGAAAGCTTCCAGCACTTTGCTCAAAATATCCTTCAGAGATTAAAAAATTTACAAACTCCTCTATCCAATTTATCTCTTTATCACTCATAATACCAAAGGTAGAAAGTTTATTAAACTCCTTTCTATCCATCTTAGTATCACTTCTTCCATAGAGAATATTTACAAGGGTAGATATCCCAATACTCTCCTTTGCCCTTCCTATACAGGAAATTACTTTCTGAGCTTCTATTGTCAAATCCTCTATATTTTTGAGGGTTTTACAATTTCCACACTTACCACAATAGTTTTTTATTCTCTTATCTCCAAAATATTTAAGAATATACTCTCTATAACAACTTTCTAAATAAGCATACTCTACCATAGCATCAAGCTTTTTCATCTTTTCTCTCTTTAAATCATCACTTGTTTCTTCATTGCTGTCTATTAAAAAAGTTTGTGTACTTACATCCTCTTCATAAAACATAAGAATAGCTTCTGCTGGTGCTCCATCTCTTCCAGCACGTCCAGCCTCTTGATAATAACTTTCCATATCCTTAGGAATATTTCTATGTATTACAAATCTTACATTAGATTTATCTATTCCCATTCCAAAAGCATTAGTTGCTACCATTATCTGTATCTCATCTTTTATAAATCTCTCTTGATTTTCACGTCTTTCGTCTTCTGTAAGTCCTGCATGATATTTTCCTACACTTATATCTCTAAGTTTTAAATAAGCATAGAGGTTATCTACCTCTTTTCTAGTTGAGGCGTAAATTATTCCAGATTTTTTTTGAGCTTTTTTCAGATAATCAACTATATAAGCTTCAGCTACTACATTTCTTACTACCTTAAAAAATATATTCTCTCTATCAAAGCCATGAACATAAACAAATGGATTATGTAGTGTAAGTTTATCCTCTATATCTTTTCTTACCTCTTTTGTTGCTGTAGCTGTCAAAGCTAATATTTGCACTCTCTGCCCTATCTTTTGCATAAATGTAGGTATCTCTAAATAACTTTTTCTAAAGTCATGCCCCCATTGTGATATGCAGTGTGCCTCATCTACAGCTATCATAGAAATTTTAAATCTCTTTATAAACTCTACAAATTTTTCATTAGCCAACCTCTCTGGAGCTACATATACTATCTTAGCTTCTCCACTTTTTAATTTTTTTACACTTACCAAATACTCTTCCTTTGAAAGTGTAGAGTTTATATAGATGCTCTTTACTCCTAAGAGCCTTAAACTATCTACTTGATCTTTCATAAGAGAGATCAGTGGAGAGATTACAATAGTTATTCCCTTAAAAAGAAGAGCTGGTACTTGATAACAGATAGATTTTCCTCCACCTGTACTCATTACTCCCAGTGTATCCCTTCCTTTCAAAACTGAATCTACTATTATTTTTTGTCCTCTTCTAAAATCATCATATCCATATATCTCTTTTAATAGTCTTCTTGCTTCCTTTATCATCATTTATCCTCTAATTTGTAAAAAAGGAACTGTCAAAAACTCTTGCTCTAACAGTTCCTCTTATTTTATAATTCTATTTTTATTATTTTCTCTATAATTAAAATATAGAGAAACTCTCTTTTTACATTATTATAGCATTTTCAAGCTCTAATGTAAACTATTCACATTTAGAATATCCACAATTTCTACAAGTATAACATCCTCCTGTTATCTCTAATTCTACACCACATTCTGGACATATAGTTTTTCTTTTTTCTGATTCTGCTACTAACTCTTTTTCTTTTCTTTCCTCTTCATCTATTTTTTGTATAGCCTCACTATGTCCACTTAACCCCATATTTTTTTCAAATTTTTTCAAAACATTTAAAATAGCAGATGGACAAGTACTTCCTTGGCTTACATCTAAATTTTTACTTCTAGCTACAGCAAAAGATGTGCAACCACTTACACCATCTATTGCATCTTCAAGCATAAATAGATTTCCACCAAGTCTTAAAATTCCAGACATATAAATAGCTACAGCTTGAATATTTTTCTCACATCCTCCTGTACCACTTCTGATTACATATAAATCTTGAATCGCTCTCTCTCTAGGAGAATATCCTATCATAACTTTTAATTTCCCACAACCTATTCTCATCTTATGGGGATAGTATATAGTATCTGGCGCTATTGGTTTTAATTCTCCTCTTGCTATTGTTTCCATTTTCTCTTTTAAAGCTTGCTCAGGATTTTTTTCCTCTTTTTTCTCTACAGTAAGTATTCCCTCTCTATCACAACCAGCACGATAGATAGTCATACCTTTAAGCCCATTTTTCCATCCCTCTATATATAGATGTTCTACTTCTTCCACAGAAACTTTATTAACTAGATTTATTGTAGATGAGATACTTGCATCTATTCTTTTTTGCCATACACCTTGCATCTTTATCCTATCGTATGGATTTAGATTTTGAGCTGTTACAAAATAATCAGGTAACTCATCTTCTTCAGTAAGATTATTATCCTCCATATATTTTTTTGCAATAGGAATAAATACTTTATAATAAACATCTTCACCATGTAAGCTCTCTGTTTTTCTAGTAAAAGAGAAAGCAAAATTAGGCTCTATTCCCGTACTTATCTCAAGCATAGTTCCTATAGAACCAGTAGGAGCAATAGTTAAAAGTTGAGAGTTTCTTAATCCATATTCTTTTATTAACTCCATTGTTTCAGCACTTGCATTTTCTAATAAAAATGGAGATTGTAATATTTTTTCCTCTTTATATCTTGGAAAAGCTCCATACTCTTTAGCTAGTAATGCACTAGCACTCAAAGCTGTATCTATTATTGTTCTTGCTACCTTATCACAAAACTCCAATGATTCAGGAGCACCATATTTAAGTCCTAATTTAATAAGTAAATCTCCTACTCCCAATACTCCAAGTCCTATCTGTCTCCAATCTCTTACAGATTCTCTCTGCTCTTCTAATGGATGTAATGGTAATCCTTCATCTAATACATCATTTAAAGCTTTTACTGATTTTACTACTGCTGATTTTAATTTTTCAAAATCAAAACCATTTTCTCCTACAAAACTAGGCAAGATAAGAGAACCTAAAAGACAACTTCCTCCTGCTGGTAGTGGCTCTTCTGCACAAGGATTTGTTCCAGCATACTCAAACTCTTCATCTTCACTAAGTAGATTCCAATTAGAAATTCTATCCCAAAATAGTATTCCTGGCTCGGCAAATCTCCAGTTTTGTATAGCTAATTCCTTAAAAAGTTTCTTAGCATCTATACTCTTTTTTATTATCTCTCCAGTATCTTCTACTTTAAAAACTGTTTCATAATTTCTATCCTCTATAACAGCTTTCATAAAATTTTCATCTACTCTTACTGAAATATTAGCTTTTTGAACCTTATTTAAATCCGATTTTACTTTTATAAACTCCTCTACATCTGGATGATTTACATCTATAGAAATCATCAAGGCTCCTCTTCTTCCCTTTTGCCCAATTATATCAGTTGTCATATTATATAAATCCATAAAAGATATTGAACCAGTAGTATATTTAGCTGAGTTATTTACCTCTGCTCCCTTTGGACGAAGTTTAGAAATATCTACTCCACATCCTCCTCCATAAGAGTATGTTCTAGCAAGTTTTTTAGCAGTATCAAATATTGACTCTAAATTATCCTCAGGTGGAGTAACTACATAACAGTTACTATAAGTTATCTTTCTTCCAAGTTTAGCTAGCCCTCTATTTGATAATATACGTCCAGCAAAAATAAATTCCTTATTTATAATCATCTCTTTTAACTCTTTATCTCCACCAGATACTCTATTAAGCCAAGCTTCAAAAGTTTCACCATCATATTTATATTTTTTTTTCCAGATATCCAATCCTAGTTTATTATCTTTACCAAGCCATTCCCTTATCTCCATTATTTTCCCTCTCCTGTTTTAAATTACTATATCCATTATATCACTTTCTTTAAATTTTTACACTCTATTCTACTAAATATTGTGTTTCATCTTTTTTACTTTACCTATATATAGTATAAATTTGACTTTTTATATTTTTTATACCTCATCACATTTTTCACTCTTTCCTTACACTTTTTATTCTTATTTTAAATAGTATTTCTAATTTTTTACATAGATGTTTATATTTCCATTTCTTCTAAATTTATTTTCTATACTCACAAATTTTTTCTCATAAATTTTTTTTATAATCATTAATATAATATTTTAAATATTCAAATATTTTCTTATTTATGATATAATATATGGTAAATTGCTATTTATAATAAGGAGAAAAAAGATGAATATAATAAGTTTTGAAGATTTTTTAAAAGAAGAAAATGCTATATTAATAGATGTAAGAACACCAAAAGAATTTTTACTAGAAAAAATTCCTAATTCTGTTAATATTCCAGTGCTTCTTGATGAAGAGAGAGTTGCTGTTGGGACTACATATGTTCAACGTTCAAAGGAATCAGCTAAAAAAATGGGAATAGAATTTATTTCTAAAAGATTACCTGAGATATTTGAGCAAGTACAAGAACTTTCTAAAAAATATTCTAAACTTGTTTTTATGTGTGCTAGAGGAGGAATGAGAAGTTCATCTATTACATCTCTTTTTGGTAGTCTAGGATATAAGGTAGCAAAACTAGAAGGAGGATATAAAGCATATAGAGATTTTATCTTAAATAATCTTCCTATAGAAAACGAAAAATTTAAATATATTGTTATCCATGGTAGAACTGGTGTTGGAAAGACAAAAATTTTAAATAAAATGATTGAGCTTGGAGTTTCTGTAATGGACTTAGAAAAAATGGCAGCTCACAAAGGTTCTTTTTTCGGAGCTTTAGGAGAAGAACTCCCACAAAATCAAAAGAGATTTGATGGAGAGGTTTTTGAATTTTTAAGAACTTGTAAAACAAAATATATTGTTGTTGAAAGCGAAAGTAAAAGAATAGGAAATCTTTATGTACCTGAGTCTGTTTATACATCTATGACTAATGGTAGACATCTATTTATAGATACTTCTATTTCAAATAGACTTGATATTTTATTAGAAGATTATACAAAAGTTTCTCCTCAAGAGATAGAAGAGTGTATTATGAAAGTAGCTCGTTATGTTTCTAAAGAAAAAACAAATACTTATTTAAATTTATTACATGAGGGAAAACTTAGAGAACTTGGAGAACTTTTAATTGTTCAATATTATGATCCACTTTATGAAGTAAGTATTGATAGACATGAGTTTGAATTATCTATTAAATACGAAGATATGGATAAATGTGCTAAAGAGTTAAGTGAATATTTTTTCAAATTAGAAAATGAAGAGAATAATAAAAAAGAGCTAGCATAAAAGCTAGCTCCTTTTTTATATTATGGTCATGGTCAAAAATACTATTTATTATAGTTGAAGAATCCTTCTCCAGTTTTTCTTCCAAGTTTTCCACCTCTAACCATTTTTCTTAATAATGGATGAGGTCTATATTTAGAATCTCCAAATTCATTGTAAAGAACTTCCATAATAGCTAGACATACATCTAGTCCTATTAAGTCTCCTAAAGCTAATGGTCCCATTGGATGGTTAGCTCCAAGTTTCATAGCATTGTCTATTCCTTCTGCTGAAGCTACTCCATCAGCTAAGATTCCAACTGCTTCGTTTATCATAGGGATTAATACTCTGTTTACAACAAATCCTGCTGCTTCTTCTACTTGTACAGGTACTTTTCCTATTTCTTCAGATATTTTTTTGATAGTTTCTACTATTTCAACTGGAGTATTTAATCCAGCTATTACTTCTACAAGTTTCATAACTGGTACTGGGTTGAAGAAGTGCATTCCTATTACAGGTCTATTTAATCCAGCTCCTATTTCAGTTATTGATAAAGAAGATGTATTTGTAGCAAATATTGCTTCTGGTTTACAAATTCCATCTAATTCTTTAAAAGTTTGTTTTTTAACTTCCATATTTTCTAGAGCTGCTTCTATTACTAAGTCACAGTCTGCACAAATTTCTTTTGTTCCAGTAGTTATTTTTGCTAATACAGCATCTACAGTAGCTTGATCCATTTTTCCTTTTGCTACCATTTTTTCAAATCCTTTAGCTATTTTAGCTTTTCCTCTAGCTGCAAATTCCTCATTTATATCACAAAGTAATACTTCGTATCCTTCTGTTTGTGCAAATGTTTGTGCTATACCAGAACCCATAGTTCCTGCACCAATTACTCCTACTTTCATGTTATGCCTCCTAATTTTTATACTTTATAGTAAATTTAAGAAATATTTTTATCTATTTTTGAATCCTTCAACTTTTCTTTTTTCTAAGAAAGCTTGCATTCCTTCTCTTTGGTCTTCAGTTTCAAAACAACTTCCAAAAAGTTTTTCCTCTAATACAATAGCTTGATCCATATCTAAATCTAAACCTTCATTTATAGCTTGTTTACAAGCTCTAACTGCTATTGGAGCATTTTTAGCTATTTTAGCTGCTAATTTTTTAGCTGCTGGTAATAACTCTTCTAATGGATATACAGAATTAACTAATCCTAATCTGTATGCTTCATCAGCTTTGATATTTACAGCTCCATATATTATCTCTTTAGCTTTTCCAACTGGAATTAAACGAGCTAATCTTTGAGTTCCTCCAAATCCTGGAGTAATTCCTAAACCTACTTCTGGTTGTCCAAATATTGCTGTATCAGAACAAAGTCTAATATCACAGCTCATTGCTATTTCACAACCTCCACCTAATGCAAATCCATTTACAGCTGCTATTACTGGAATAGGGAAAGTTTCTATTTTTCTAAATACATCGTTTCCTATTTTTCCAAAAGCCTCTCCTTCAGCTTTTGTAAGAGTACTCATCTCTGCTATGTCAGCACCAGCAACAAATGATTTTTCTCCAGCTCCTGTAAGAACTAGAGCTCTTGTATTTTCTAAATCTACTGCATCTAAAGTAGCATTTAACTCTTTTAGTACTTCACTATTTAAAGCATTTAAAGCTTTTGGACGATTTATAGTTATTACTCCTACAAATCCTTCTTGCTCATATGTAATAAAGTTCATTATGAACCCTCCTTATTAGATTAGTTATATAAGTTAAGAGCAGATTTTCTGCTCTTAACAATATATAGATTAAGATAAGTGAGTTGACATTAAATTATATAATTAGTCTTCTCTCTTAACGATAGCAGAACATCCCATTCCACCACCGATACAAAGAGTTGCTAATCCAGTTTTTGCATTACGTTTTTGCATTTCATGTAATAGAGTTACTAGAATACGGCATCCTGATGCTCCTACTGGGTGTCCAAGAGCAATAGCTCCTCCATTTACATTTAGTTTTGTTAAATCAAATCCTAAGTCTCTTCCTACTGCAATTGATTGAGCAGCAAAAGCTTCATTTGCTTCTATTAAATCAAAATCTTTTATTTCCATTCCTGTTCTTTCAAGAACTCTTCTTGTTGATTCTACTGGTCCAATTCCCATGATAGATGGTTCTACTCCTCCTAATGCTCCATCTACCCAAGTAGCCATTGGTTTTACTCCTAATTCTTTAGCTTTTTCTTCAGACATAACTATGATTGCAGCAGCTCCATCGTTGATACTTGAAGCATTTCCTGCTGTTACCATTCCATCTTTTTTGAATGCTGGTTTTAATTTTCCAATTCCTTCAGCAGTAGTTCCTGGTCTAGGTCCTTCATCTGTATCTACAATGATATCTCCTTTTTTACCTTTGATTACTACTGGAACAATTTCATCTTTGAATTTTCCTTCTTCTTGAGCTTTTACTGCTTTTTGTTGGCTATCAGCAGCAAATTTATCTAACTCTTCACGAGTTAATCCCCATTGATCACAAATATTTTCAGCTGTAATTCCCATGTGGTAGTTGTTAAATGCATCCCATAGAGCATCATTTACCATAGCGTCTACTAATTCTGCATTTCCTAAACGATATCCATAACGTCCTTTTCTTAATAAATATGGAGCTGAAGACATATTTTCAGTTCCTCCTGCTACTACGATATCAGCTTGTCCTGATTGAATCATTGCGGCAGCCATATTTACTGTATGTAATCCTGAACCACAAACTACGTTTAGAGTAACTGCTGGAGTTTTGATTGATAATCCTGCTTTTAATGAAGCTTGACGGGCAACGTTTTGTCCTAATCCTGCTTGTATTACACATCCAAATAGTACTTGGTCAACTTTTTCAGCTGGGATTCCTGCTCTATTTAAAGCTTCTTTAATAACTACTGCTCCTAACTCTGCTGCTGGAACGTTACTTAAAGCTCCTCCCATTGAACCTATTGCTGTACGACATGCACCTGCTAAAACTACTTTTTTTGCCATAACCTTATCCTCCATTCAATTTAATTTAAATTTAAGGTCCCCTAACAACCTTTATTAAATTCACTTATAATTAGATATTATCATATTGTGATTTTAATTGCAATATATTATTTTATTTTTTTTATTTATGGACTGTTTTTCATAAAAAAATGGTAATTTTTTAAACTTAACATTTTTTCATACTCTATTTTTATATTTTTAAAATTTGTAAATATTGAATTATATCCGAATAATTACAAAATAAACAATACAAATTATTATCTTATTTTTTTATTTTATAATATAACAAAAAGCTTTTTCTTTGAGTTTATTTTTTGCTCAAGAAAAAGCTTTTTATTAAATCAATTATTTTCTCTCTATTTTTGAAAGTATATGATTCCCATTCGGTTTAAATACAAATCCTTCAATATTTTTTTGTAAACCTATGGTATAATTTTTATATGCAATAGGTAAAAGAGGAACTTCATCATAGATAATTTTTTGAACATCTTGGTAGTATTTTTCTCTTTCTTTCAAGTCTGAAATTTCTCTAGCTCTGTCTAATAAATCATCAACTTGAGAATTTTCATAAAAACTTCTATTTCCTACTGCACCTACAGACTTAGAGTGAAGTAAAGGATAGTATCCATAATCTGCATCCCCTGTACTCACATACCAAAGTCCTATCAAAATATCGTGCTCCCCCATACCTGTATATTGTAAAAATGTAGATACCTCAGCCACTATTATCTCTACATCTATTCCTATTTCTTTTAAATTAGCTTGTATTATCTGAGCCATTTGTTGTCTTGATGGTTCATCATATATCCAAAGTTTTAATGATAATTTTTTTACTCCTGCTTCTTTTAATAACTCTTTTGCTTTTTGAGGATTATACTCTCTCTTCTCTCCATCTCTATCATATCCAAAAACACTAGGAGTCAATATAGAATTGGGAATCTCTCCAAAACCTTCATATACAGTTTTTATTATAGAATTTTTATCAATAGCATATTCTATAGCTTGTCTTATTTTTTTATCTTTAATTTTTCTAGTATTGATAGTTAAAAAATCACTTCCTAGTGATATACTATTTATTACCTTTAAATTAGGATTTTTTTCTATTCCTTTTATATCATTTGCTGAAATATCGTAAGCTATATCTATCTCTTTTGTTTCAAGAGCAATTAATCTATTTGAACTTTCTGGAATAGTTTGAAATATTATCTCTTTAATCTTTGGAGTTTTTTCATAATATTTATCAAAACTTTCTAAACTAATTCTTTCACTTAAACTCCAATCTTTTATTTTATATGCTCCTGTTCCGATCAAATCTATATCACTATCTGTTTTAATCTCTTTTACTATTGCAGTTGATGAATGTGCTAAATTATGAATCAAAATAGATGGAGAGTTTTTTTGAACAATTTTTAATCTATATTTATCTAACACCTCAATTTTTTCTATTGATTCCACTAAAATTCTAGAAACTGGGATATCTAAATTTCTCTCCAAACTTTTTTTCACATCTTCAGCTGTTAATTCATTCCCGTCGTGAAAAAAGATACCTTTTTTTAGTTGGAGAATTATAGAGTTATCTTCCTCTATCTCATAACTTTCCACTAACTCTAATATAATTTCTCCATTTTCTCCAAGAGAAAATAGGTTATTATAAATTTGCTTAGTAACCGCAAGAGTTGAACTATCAGTATTTTTCTGTGGATCAAAAGAACGTGGTTTATTAGCTAAAGCTACCTTTAAAACTTCATCTTTTTTTGTCTCTATATTCCTATCTCCACCACAAGCTGTAAAAATTAACAAAAGTATTCCTAATAGGTATTTCACTTTTTATTTCCTCCCCTAATCTTATATCTATTTTATTCAGAAAATATAAAAATATCAAAAATATCTAAATTTTTATAAGGACTTGGCAATTTCTTCTTTACTTTTTCCCATAAAATATTAAACTCTATTTTTTCCATCTCTCTTATTTGATTTATCATCTGTTTTCTATACAACATATTTACACCACTGCTACTCAAGCCACTGATTATATCTTTTTTTATCTCTTCAAAATTAGTTTCATCAATGGTTACTAATGAGTAATAATTTGCTAATAATCTTTTCTCTAAACAATACTCCATAGTAAAAAGTTTCCTTAAAGAGCTTGCCATAAAATCTAGACTTAGATCCATAGCAAAATTTCCCTTATTCTCTCCATAAGTTACTATAAATGGCAGAAAAACATCTTCAAAATGATGATCTTGAATAGATTTAGTAAAAATCTTAAAATTATTAAAAAAAGAGCTTTTTACACTGTTACGTTTTGAAAAATTTTCATCTACCAAATATGAAGCTCCTAAATGTTTAAATAATGAAAAAGTCAGATCTTGAGAGTGACCAAAGTTAAAAATGTATTCTTCATACACCTTATTATTCCTAACTCTCTCTATAAATCCTTGTGCCTTTTCTAAAAGTTCTCCCATATTAGTCAGTTGAAATATTTTATCGAAGAAATGTTGTTTAAGTATTAAACTTTTTCTTCTAGGTAAAGGTAATTTCATCATACATTTTTCTAAATTTGTTGTCTTTAATAACTGTTTAATAAAACTTTCATCTATATCAAAAAAGACAGTATCATATTTATCTACTAAAGTTGTTCTTGTATCTTTTATAGCTTTTATTTTTTTTAATTCTTTAGATAAAAATTCTAAATATGGTTGTTTAAATGGTAAAAATATATTTCTCTCTTCTACTGTTAAATCAGTTTGCTCTTTTAATATTTTTTCCAAATCAATATAGTCTAACACTGACACTATTCCATCTCTATTTATTCCAACTGCATTCCAAGTATAAGTATAAGGAATAGTTTGAGAATTTTTATCCACAGATAGAGCAACATATTGTGCTATTCCTCCACCTAAAGAGTGCCCTGTTAAGCTTATATTTTTAGGCAAGATTTTATGCTTATTTATTAAATTATAATATACCTCTACTCCTTCATAAAATTGGAGTGGTATCTTTCCTAAACCAATAGCCAAATCTGTTTCAATAAAATCTTTATATGCATCTTCCAGTGGAAATTTTTCACTTCCTCTATATGCTATTACAAACTCCCCTTTTTTTTCAAATACAACAGAATAAAATCCCGATGCATTTTTTCCTAGTATATGAGCTGTTCTATTATCTATATGATATATTTTCCATTCTCCCAATACATCTCCAAAATAATCTAAAAATAACTTCCTATTTTGAGGTAATAAAACATCAAAGGTTCCTGTTATAATATGGGTATTTTTAGTAGCTTCAAATATCTCTTTAAGCGTCTTTTTACACTCGTTTTCACTAAAGTTACAATAGGATAAAACACTTAAAAGTATATATTCTCTCACTGTAATCATCTTTTCTATCCTCCATTACAACTCCACTAAAACTAATATCAAATAAGTTATTGCCCAACCTAAAAAAGCCCCTACCATAGTTTCAAAAAATGTATGTATCTTCCCTTCAATTCTAGAATGAATAACAAGTATTGTTAAAATAAGTGTTAAAAAAAATATTTTAGGGTTATCAGTTAAAGAGGTAATTAAAGTTAAGATAGAAGTTGCTAGAGCACTATGTCCACTTGGAAATCCACCTCTTAAAGCTGTCCCTTTTCCTGTTATAGCTTTTATACAAATAACCGTTATCAAAATTAAAATAAAAATTGAAAGTACTGTATGTTGATATGAAGTTTTTAAAATGGAAAAAATATCTCTCATATTTAAAATTATCTTCTTCTCAAAAACTATATATCCTACAAAAAGAGCGTTGAGAGCAGTTATCAAAACTGCTCCTGCTGCTATATCTTTAGCTCTTTTTGCCAAAGGATGATATTTTTCTGTAACCATATCCACACAACTTTCAATAGCTGTATTAAAAAGCTCAGCTACCCATATAAGAGATACACTTACAATTACAGCTAAAGCTTCATATTTTCCAATATCTAAAAATAGTGATAAAATAAATATTACTATTGTACAAAAACAATGAAATTTCATATGCTTCTCTGTACGAATAGTTTCAAATATTCCTTCAAAAGCTACATTAAATTTTTCTGTAACTCCAATATTTTTCCATTTATTTCTCTCTTTCACAACTATCACATCTCTCTAGTGTAACCAAAACTTCCTAATATCTCCTCTTCCTTAGCACGCATCTCTTTTTTATCTTCCTCTTCTATGTGATCATATCCTAATAGATGTAAAATTCCATGGGTTAATACATAAAATAGTTCTCTCTTGTCAGAGTGATTGTACTCTTTTGCTTGCTCTACTACTCTTTCTAAAGAGATTACTATATCTCCAAGTGTATCATATGGTCCTATATCAAAATCCTCCGTTTCATGATAAGCAAATGATATTACATCAGTAGGTTGATCCTTATCTCTATACTCTCTATTTATCACTTGTATCTCATCATTTCCTGTAAATAGTAAAGACATATATACAGGAGCTTCACTCTCATACTCTTTCTCTAATACTTTTTGTACATACTCCCTTATCTCTTCTTCATTAACTAAATCATCAAATCCTTCTATTTCTAATGACATCTCTAATACTAAATCCATTTTCCTTTATACAACAACTTTTTGCTGCATATCCTCCTTCTTATTTTTGTCCTGGGTATTTTATTCTTACATGATGAATACTTACCAAAGTTTTTACAAAAGTTTTTATTATAATCTCTATCTCTTTAAAAGTTAGGTCAGCTTCTGATAGTTGATTATCTTCTATTTTTCCATTAATTATCTTTCTTATCATATTTTCCATAGCCATTGGAGATTTTTCATCTAATGACCTTATAGCTGCCTCTATTGAATCTGCTAACATAATAATAGCTGATTCCTTTGTTTTAGGTTTTGGTCCACTATATCTAAACTCTTCTTTTTCAACATTTGGGTCTATTTTCTTAGCAGCATTATAGAAATAAGCTAAAAATGTTGTTCCTTGGTGCTCATACATAATATCTCTTATCTCTTTAGGTATCTGATACTCTTTTGCCATCTCAGCTCCATCTTTTGTATGAGATGTGATTATCAAGGTACTCATAAAAGGAGATATTTTATTATGAGGATTCTCTCCATTTTGCTGATTTTCTACATAAAATTTAGGACGTTTTGTTTTTCCAAGGTCATGATAGTATGAAGCTACCCTACAAAATACAGCATTGGCCCCTATAGAAGTAGCTGCATTTTCTGAAAGAGTTGCTACCATTACAGAGTGTTGGAAAGTTCCAGGTGCTTCTACTGAAATTTTCTTAAGCAAAGGATGAGATAAATCTCCTAGCTCTAATAATTTAAATATTGTTAATATATTAAATGTTTTTTCAAAGTATGGTAAAAATGCTATTGTCAACATTCCTGAAATAAGTCCAGATAATAGTATTGCTCCTGAAGTTATTGCTGTTGTAAAACTTCCTATCTCAGAAAAATATGAAAATAGTAGATAAATTACAACTTTCAATACTGAAAGCTGTACTCCTGCAGCAATTATTCCAGAACGAGTAGTTATCTTAGAAACTATTTGAGCTGCAAAAGCAATAGCTATAAAATACATTGTAAAAAACTTCAAGTCATAATTCAGTATTGGCATCAAGAAAAATAACATAAATGAAAACAGTGATGTGGCATAATTTTTCCCTACTAATAGTATCAATAGGAAAAAAGCTGTATCAGCTGGTATCAAATACATCAAATCATTGTTGAAAACTCTAAAAGCAAGCAAAGTTCCAGCAACTATTAAAAGTGATGACCTATAATAATTTTTATTTAGAATTTTTTTCCTATAATTATTAAAGAACAATATATAGAAAAGTGATGAAACAATTCCTAAATATATTACATTTGCAAAAATTAAAGCAAAACTTTTCTTATAAGAAAAAACTCCACAAGCCTCTAAAATTTTTATTCTTCTCTCATTTAAAATCTCTCCTGTTTTTCCTATCAATGTCCCAGCCTTTATCTCTATATACTGGTCTTTTATTTGAGAAACCTTTTCTTGAATATTTTTTTTAGTCTTTAACTCATCATAAACATAGTTTGGAGAGGTAAATATATCTGCTATTTCTTTTTCTAAAGTACTTAACTTATTATACTGTTTCTGACTTTTTTCTTTATAAAAAACACCATTTTTTTCCTTTATTATTCCCTCATTATAAGCCTCTACTAAAAACTCCCTCACTCTTCCTTGTAAATTTTTCAGTTGAGAAGTTTTTAAAGCTAATAACTCTTGAATAATTGTATTTGGAATTTTTTTATTGGTATTTCTCTCTATTGTATTGTATTCTAAATCCTCTATATGATTATTTTTACTTGCATAGATACTATTAAAAAATTCATCATAGTACTCCAAATAAACTTTTTCAGCATCAGCTGAATATATATACTCTTTCCCTGATTCCCTTATCATCTCTTCAATTATTTTTTCTTTTGCACTTTGATCTTTAAAAATAATTGTATTAGGAGCATATATATCACTTCGTACTATATCTCCTACCTTGTAGTTATTTTGATTAGAGATAAGAGATATCTTTGATGAAAAAGCTACTATGAACATTATTAAAATAATATATATCAACTTTTCTCTTAAAGAGTAATCACTAGAGTAGATATTTTCATCACTATATTTATTTCTCTTTATTTCAAACTGAAGTTTCAAACCAAAGAGATTTATAGTTTTCATTATTTTCCTCCTTTCACACTCTTAGAGATATCTTTTAATATCTCACTTCTACTTAAAATATTTATATTCTTAGTAGGTATGGAGTCCATAAAATATTTTCCATATTTTTTTGTAATAACTCTATTGTCTAATATAGTTATTGTTCCTGAATCTGTCTTACTTCTAATAAGTCTTCCTATTCCCTGCTTAAATTTGATAACTGCCTCTGGAATTTGATATTCAGTAAAAGAGTTTTTTCCTTGAGCAGTTATATGCTCAATTATTGCCTCTGTAACTGGATCACTAGGAACTTTGAAAGGTAGCTTTATTAAAATTACATTACTCAATTGATGTCCCTTAATATCTACTCCTTCCCAGAAAGAATCTGTTCCAAATAATACAGGATTTTTTCCATTGATATACATATTTACAAGTTGACTACGAGGAGCCATTCCGTGAATAAATAACTCTATCCCATTAGCTTCTAACTCATCTCTTATCATATAGTATACATAATTTAATGTTTGATAAGATGTAAAAAGTACAAAGGTTTTTCCTCTTGATACTATCAGCTGAGTTTTTAAATATTCTGAAATCTCATCTATAAAATTTTTATCTGATGGATTTGGAATATCATTTGGTATATATACTTTCATCTGATTATCATAATCAAATGGAGAGTGTATTACCTTGTCTAAAGTATTTTTATCTAAACCAATTGACTCTTTAAAATATGTAAAATCATTTCCTATTGCTATTGTAGCTGAAGTAAAAATTATCTGATTTAAATTTAGATAAAGATTCTTTTGCAACTCTCCATCTATTTTTAAAGGTGTTGCTACTAGTTTTGAGTTACTTTTTCTGCTATTTACCTCTATCCAATAGATAAACTCCTCATCTGAAAAATCGTGTATAAATCTAAAATTATTTATAAATCCATCTAGTCTATCAATATATTTTGAAAAATCATTGATATGCCCAGCCCTATCCTCTTCATCTTTTAACTCTTTTATTAGCTCTCTTACTTTTCTATTGTAAGAATTATACTCACTTAAAAATTTATCCTTAAAATCATTTAGAGTATTTAAAAATGGAGAGTTTTCCATCTCCTCTTTTCTAGCACGGAAAGTAAATGTTCCCATCTCCCCCTTAGAAAATACTTCAATAATATGGTTGAAATACTCTCTTCCTGCTATATAAAGAGATTTATGTTTAAGTTTTATCTCCTCTATCTCTCTTTCTAAAATTCCGTGATTATCTAATTCTTCACTCTTTATATGTTTTAAAACAGAATCTAAGGCTCCTGTATTTTTTTTCTTCCCCTCTGTTATAAAAATCTGGTTCATAGTTTTTGTAAAGCTATATTTAGAAGCTTCATAAGAAAAATAATCCCTAGCTACCTTTTCTATATTGTGAGCCTCATCAAAAACTACTAATCCATATTCTGGTAGAATAGAGTATTCTGTATTAAATCCTATCTCTTTTCTAATAGCCAAATCTGAGAAATACATATGATGATTTGTTATTAGAATATCAGCTTTCTTTTTCTCATCTCTTGATTTTAAAAAGAAACACTCATTTTTATATGGGCACTTATTTCCAGAACACATATCTGTCTCACTTTGAAATAACTCCCATATAGTATTATCAGCTTCAAATGTAAGTTCAGCCTTATCTCCAGTTTCTGTTTGATTACCCCATTTTATAATCTCAGCAAACTGATTTTTTTGAGAAGTAGTAAGATCTTCTAAAAGAGATTTATCTCCCATAACTACATTATGATATTTTCTATTACAGAGATAGTTCCCTCTTCCTTTTACAAGAATATATTTAAAATCTCCCTGTATAACTCTTTTTACTATTGGAATATCTTTATTTAAAAGTTGCTCCTGTAAATTTATAGTATTAGTAGAGATTACAACTCTTTTCTTATTTTTTATTGCCCACTCAATACTTGGAATAAGATAAGCTAATGTTTTTCCTGTTCCTGTACCTGCTTCTACTATTACAGGAGTTTCACTATTCAATCCTTTTTCTATATGAGTTGCCATATGAAGTTGTTCATCTCTATATTCGAAACCTTTAAAAGCTTGTGATAATAATCCTGTCTTTTCAAAATATGGGGCTATATCTATTTTTATATTCTCATCTTTAAAAAGTTCCACTATTATCCATATATCAGTCAAATCATTATTGACTATATATGAAGCTCCATCCATTCTATTGGAATAGATAGAAGCGACTTCTACATCAGCATCAGAAGGGTATAGTATCCCTGAAGGGTGGTTGTGAATTATTACCTCTCCCTTTCTCATAGCTTTTAAAATAGCTGGAACTGAATACTCATTTCCTCTAGCTAGAACCTGTACCTGTGTAACTACTCCGTTTTCATCTGGAATCCCTCTAAAAAAAACCTCATTCCCTTGAGCTTTTTTTATCTCTTCACACATAATTTCTCTAGCTTCTAAAGAGATTTTCTCCTTTATATCCATAATTATCCTTTCATAAAAAATTACAATTTTCGATATTATATAATACCTCTTTTTTTAAAAAATAGCAAGCTTGAACTAAAGAGATATTTTAAAAAAATTTCTTTATTTTTTCTAACAAATATGCTATAATAATGTTGGTCCATTGTACAAGAAAAGGTGTCTCTTTTGTAGCTTAACTTAAACAAATTAAAAAGAACTTCTGTCAATTTTCTAATTGACATTTTGTTTAAATTATGTTATCATCTTATGGAAAAAATAAAAAAATTTGTTTTTTAAAACTTAGGAGGTTTTTAATTTGGCACATTCAAGATCAGCTAAAAAGAGAGTATTAATAGCAGAAAGAAACAGAGAGAGAAATCAAGCAGTAAAATCTAGAGTTAAAACTATGGTTAAAAAAGTTTTAGCAGCTGTAGAGGTTAAAGAAGTAGAGGCAGCTAACGCAGCTTTATCAGTAGCTTACAAAGAGTTAGACAAAGCTGTTACTAAAGGAATCATCAAGAAAAATACAGCATCTAGAAAGAAAGCTAGATTAGCAGCTAAAGTAAACGCACTTTAATTTGTACTTCAAGGGTATCCGAAAGGATACCCTTTTTTCTTACAAAGACTTAAGGAGGAAAATTATGATAAAATTAATAGTATTAGATGTAGATGGAACTTTAACTGATGGTAGATTATATATGGATGATAAAGATAACTGTCTTAAAGCTTTTGATGTAAAAGATGGATTTGCAATAGCTCAATGGATAAAATTAGGAGGATTAGTTGCTATTATTACTGGAAAAACTTCTGAAATAGTGAGAAGAAGAAAAGAGGAATTAGGTATCCAAGAGTTAGCTCAAGGAGTTAGTAACAAAGTTGTAGAGTTAAACAAACTTCTAGTTAAGTACTCTCTTTCACTAGATGAAGTAGCATACATTGGAGATGATATCAACGATTTAGGAGTAATGAGTAAAGTTGGATTTTCTGCCTGCCCAAAAGATGCAGTTTCTGAAGTCTTAGAAAGAGTTGATTACATAGCTAGCAAAAATGGAGGAAGAGGAGCAGTTAGAGAGATATTTGAAAAACTTATGAAAGAAAACGGTATGTGGAATAAAGTTTTAGAGAGATATCTAAATGAAAAATAGTTTTATTTTTATAAAAAAGTTAACATATTTTAGTTACTTTAAGTTTTTGTTGTAAAATAACATCTGTTATAATAATTAATTTTAGAGGGTTTGAAGCCCTCTTTTATTTCACTATTTTATAAGCTCATAGACCTATTTAAAATAGCTATAATAAAAATCAAAGAATATTCTAAAATCATTTTTAGAGGTATTTTAGAGCTTCTATTTTATACTAGACTTTTTTAATAAAAAATGCTTGAAAAAATCTATTTTTTATGTAATAATACTATATGTAGTATATTTTAAGAAAGTAAATTAATATATATTGTATTAGGAGGAAAATCTTATGATTAAAATTTATGGAAAAACTAATTGTGGAAGATGTCAAACTTTAAAAAATATATTAGATGAAAAAAAAGTAGCTTATGAATATATAGAAGATTTAAAAACTCTTATGATGGTAGCAAGCAAAGCTAGAATAATGTCTGCCCCTGTAGTGGAAAAAGAGGATAAAATTTATACTATGGAACAATTTTTAGAGGTTCTATAATGAAGTGGGTAGTAAATAGAGCTGGAATAAAAGAAGAATTAGATATAAAAAAAATAAGAGAGAAATTAATCAAAGCTTGTGATAATTTAGAAGTGAATATGATAGAATTAGAAAGTCATATAGATGCTATCTATCAAGAGGGAATCACTACAAAAAAAATTCAAGAAGCCCTTATAACACAGGCTGTTGCTATGGTAAGTTTTGAAGAGTCAGATTGGACATATGTAGCTGGAAGACTTCTTATGATGGAAACAGAGAGAGAGGTTTTTCATAAAAGAGGTTTCTCTTATGGAAAGTTTTTACAAACAGTAAGAGAACTAGTAGATAAAAAAATATATGACTCTAGACTTGGAGATTATAGTGATAAAGAGATTGAAGAGTTGGGAAAATATATTGTTCCTGATAGAGATATGATGTATGACTATGCTGGTGCTAATATGTTGGTTAATAGATATCTTATAAAATATCTTGGAAATACCTATGAATTACCTCAAGAGGTTTTTATGTGTATAGCTATGCTTTTAGCTATAAATGAGAAAAATAGAGTAGAGATAGCAAAAAAATTCTATGATGCCCTCTCTCTTAAAAAAATCTCTTTAGCTACACCTATTCTTGCAAATTTAAGAATTCCTAAAGGAAATCTTTCATCTTGTTTTATTACTGCTATTGATGATAATATAGAATCTATCTTCTATAATATAGATACAATAGCAAAGATTAGCAAAAATGGTGGAGGAGTCGGAGTAAATATCTCTCGTATCAGAGCTAAAAACTCTATGGTAAATGGATATTATAATGCCAGTGGGGGAGTTGTTCCTTGGATAAGAATAATAAATGACACAGCTGTAGCTGTAAACCAACAGGGAAGACGTGCTGGAGCTGTTACAGTAGCACTTGATACTTGGCACTTAGATATTGAAAAGTTTTTAGAGTTACAGACAGAAAATGGTGACCAAAGAACAAAAGCTTATGATATCTATCCTCAAGTAGTGGTATCTGATATCTTTATGAGAAGAGTAGAAAATGATGAGATGTGGACTTTAGTTGACCCATACGAGATTAGAATGAAGTATAATCTCGAGCTTTGTGAACTCTATGGTGTAGAGTTTGAAAAGATATATCTACAGATAGAAAATGATGAGGCTCTTACTCTAAAGAAAAGAATCAGAGCTAGAGAACTATTTAAAGAGATAATGAAAGTACAGATTGAAACAGGTATGCCATATATTTTCTTTAAGGATAGTGCTAATAGAATGAATCATAATAATCATATTGGAATGATAGGTAATGGAAATCTTTGTATGGAGAGTTTTTCTAACTTTGCTCCTAGTAAAAACTATACTGAAGAGGAAAATAATGGTAGTGGAGTTAGAAAAGTAGATTTAGGTATGGTACATACTTGTAACCTTGTATCTATGAATCTAGCTGAAATAGAAAGAGATGAGCTAGAGGATATCACTGGCATAGCTGTAAGAATACTAGACAATACCATAGATTTAACTGAAACTCCTATTCTTGAATCTGATAGACATAATTCTAATTATAGAACTATAGGAGTAGGAACTATGGGACTTGCTGATTTTATGGCTAGGGAGTTTATGATATATGAAGAATCTTTAGATGAGATAGATAGATTATATGAGGAGATTGCTCTTTATACAGTTAAAGCTTCTGCTTTACTTGCTAAAGAAAGAGGAGCTTACCCATACTTTAAAAACTCTATGTGGGATAGAGGAGTATTTTTCCAAAAAGATAGAGTTTGGTATGAAGAAAACTCTCAATTTGCTGATAAGTGGAATGAGGTATTTGATTTAGTTAAAGAGTATGGGCTTCGTAATGGAGAGCTTTCAGCAGTTGCTCCTAATACTTCTACATCATTACTTATGGGAGCTACTGCCTCTGTAAATCCAACCTTCTCTAGATTTTTTATAGAAAAAAATCAAAAGGGAGCTGTCCCTAGAGTTGTAAAATATTTAAAAGATAGAGCTTGGTTCTATCCAGAATTTAAAAATGTAGATGCTCAAACCTATGTAAAGATGATGAGTAGAATTGGTAAATGGGTTACTCAAGGAGTTTCTATGGAGCTTCTATTTGATTTGAATAAAAATATTCGTGCAAAGGATATATATGATACATTCCTTACAGCTTGGAAAGAGGGGTGTAAATCTGTTTACTATATTAGAACTATTCAGAAAAATATAAATATAGCTAAGGATAAAGAGGAGTGTGAAAGTTGTAGTGGATAGAAAAAAACTTTTTAATCCATCAGGTATCGACTCACTTAATGAGCGAAAGATTATCAAAGGAAATAGTACAAATATTTTTAATCTTAACAATGTAAAATATGGTTGGGCTAACCACCTTTATAGAACTATGATGGGAAATTTCTGGATACCAGAAAAAATCGATTTAACTCAAGATAGAGTTGATTACAACAATCTTACTAATTATGAAAAGGAAGCTTATGATGGAATACTATCTTTTCTAATCTTCTTAGATAGTATCCAAACAAATAATATTCCTAATATCTCTGACTACATTACAGCTCCAGAGATAAATCTTATACTATCTATACAAACTTTCCAAGAGGCTATACACTCACAATCTTATCAATATATTATAGAGTCTATTCTCCCTAAGGAAACTAGAAACTATATTTATGATAAGTGGAGAGAGGATAAGATTTTATTTGAAAGAAACAGATATATAGCTGAAATTTATCAAAACTTTTTAGATAATCCAGATGACAAAAATTTTGCTAGAGTAATAGTAGCTGACTATCTATTAGAATCTATCTACTTTTACAATGGATTTAATTTTTTCTACCTTTTAGCTAGTAGAAATAGAATGATGGGAACTTCTGATATAATCAGACTTATCAATAGAGATGAGTTATCTCACGTTGTTATCTTTCAACAGATGATAAAAGAGGTACAAAATGAAAATCCTAATTTCTTTGATGAAAATATTATTTATGAGATGTTTGAAAAAGCTGTTGAACAGGAGATAGCTTGGACTAATCATATAATCGGTGGAAATATCTTAGGAATTACTGAAAAAACTACTGAAAACTACACTAAATGGCTTGCTAATGAGAGATTAAAAGGTATAGGATTACAACCTCTATATGAAGGATATGAAAAAAATCCTTATAAGCATTTAGAGAGATTTGCTGATACAGAAGGAGAGGGAAATGTAAAAGCTAACTTCTTTGAAGGAACTGTCACAAGTTATAATATGAGTTCTTCAGTTGAAGGTTGGGACGAATTCTAGCTATTACCTTCCTTGACTTTTTAAAAAATTTAATATATAATTAGGGCATTACTTTGGAATTTTTCCAATAATACCTAAAAATTAATAGCTACCTTTTATGGTAGCTTTTTTTCTAAATAGAAGGAGTTGACTCTATGTTTTTGATTGAAAAATTTATATCACTTTCTCTACTTTCTCCTCTCCCTATAATTATTATCTTACTGTTTATAGGTATAGGAAATCTCTTTAAAAAAAGAAAAAAATCAGGATTAGTTTTAATTCTCATTAGTACATTTTTATATCTTGCATCTAGTGAAGTGTTTATTGATAAAAAACTTTATGACCTTGAAAATAGTTATTCTATTATTTCAGAAAAGAATCTTGAAAAAGGAGAGGTCTATGTTTTACTTGGTGGTGGAATAATCACTACTACTGGAGAGGGAAATATTCCTGGTATTATGCCAGCTGTAAGAATTATGAAGACTGCTGAATATTATAAAAAATATCCTAAAAAAATCTATATCTCTGGTGGAAGTCCACTACAAAATCAAGAGAGTGAAAGCTCTGTCTATGCTAGAGAACTAATCTCATTAGGAGTTAATTCTGAAGATATTATTGTTGAAGAAAATAGTAAAAATACAAATGAAAACGCCCTTTTTATAAAGCAAGAGTTGGAAAAGAATGGGATAAAAAATATTATTCTAATTACTTCAGCTTTTCATATGAAAAGAAGTATGTTTATCTTTGAAAAAAATTTAGATGGAGTAGAAATTATTCCTGCTCCTTGTAATTTTTTAGCTTCTAAAGAAAAAGAGAATTTTTTCTATTACATCCCTAAATATTATAATCTTTTAAAATTTCAACTTTGGATTTGGGAAACTATTGGAAATATTTATTATAAAATTAGATATTAAAATTGTTTAATAATAGAAAAAAGAGAAAATCTCTTTTCTCTTAATAAGATTAAAGTAATTTTCTCTTTTTAAATTCAAATATTAGTAGTTTTCTTTTCTAATTTCAAAGTAACTTTGTGAGTAATTACATACTGGACAAACTTCTGGAGCCTTAGGTCCTACTACTAAATGTCCACAAATACGGCATTCCCACATTACTTGTACACCTTTATCAAATACTTTTTACATCTCTACATTCTTTAATAGAGCACGATAACGCTCTTCGTGAGATTTTTCTATAGCAGCTACTTTACGGAATTTTTCTGCTAATTCAGGGAATCCCTCATCTTCAGCATCTTTAGCAAATCTATCATACATATCTGTCCACTCATAATTTTCTCCCTCAGCAGCAGCTAATAAGTTTTCAGCTGTATTTCCAATATGTCCTAAAGCATCAAACCAAAGTCTTGCATGCTCTTGCTCATTTCTAGCTGTTGATAAGAAGATCTCTGCTAGTTGCTCATATCCTTCTCTTTTTGCTATTTCAGCAAAATAAGTATATTTATTTCTAGCTTGGCTCTCTCCAGCAAAAGCTTCCATTAGATTTTTTTCAGTTTTTGTTCCAGCATATTTATTTTCAGATTTTTTCTCCTCTTTTACTTCTTCAAATACAGAAGCTGGTTGCTTACAAATAGGACATTTAAAATCCTCAGTTAACTCTCCTTCATGGATATATCCACATACTGTACAACGATATTTTTTCATATTATTACCTCCTAAATCCTTTCTTCTATCTATATAATCTGTATGTAACATACTTTTTGCCAATTCACTTAATGGCTCTCCATAAAATTTTTCATAAAGTTCCATTAACTCTTTATTTTCATCACTTCTTCTTCTTTTCAACTCTCTATCTCTTGAATATAATCCTTCTATTCTCTTTTCACGAAGAGCATCTCCCTTTTCTAAAGTTCCTTTAGGTTGACCTCCTCCACCTATACATCCACCTGGACAAGTCATCACTTCTATAAAATGATACTCTTCATTTTCTCTTTTTATTTTTTCTATAAACTCTTTTGCTGACTTAGTTCCATAGATTACAGCTACTTTTAATTCTAAATCTTTTACTTTTACAATAGCTGTTTTAACATCTTTCATTCCACGTACTGGTTCAAAATTTAATAATACTTCTGGGGCATCTTCACCAGTTATGTATTTATAAGCTGTTCTTAGAGCTGCCTCCATAACTCCACCAGTATTTCCAAATATCACTCCAGCTCCAGAAGCTTCTCCCATAAGAGAATCATACTTGCTATCTTCTAAGGAAGAAAAATCAATTCCCTCTTCTTTTGTCCATTTAGCTAGTTCTCTTGTAGTGATAACATAATCCATATCTCTCATATCTGGTATATCCAAATATCTTCCAGCAGCATTCATCTCTTCTCTACGAATCTCAAATTTTTTTGCTGTGCAAGGTGTTACAGCTACATTTACAATTTTTTTAGGATCTATATTTTTCATCTTAGCAAAATATGTCTTTATAGTTGGACCTTGCATCCCTATTGGACTTTTTGCTGACGATAAATTTTCTCTCATATCTGGCAGATATGTTTCTAAATATTTTACCCAAGATGGACAACAACTTGTAAATTGTGGAAGTGGAGCAGTTTTTTTACTAACTCTCTCTATCAATTCTGAAGCTTCCTCTAATATTGTCATATCAGCAGCAAAGTTTGTATCTAATATATAATCTCCACCTAGTTTTCTAAGTAAAGATATCATCTTTCCTTCTAAAAATTTTCCATCCTCTTCTCCAAATTCCTCTCCTAAAGCTACTCTTACAGATGGAGATGTAGAGAATATTACAATTTTATCTGAATCTAAAATAGCTTTCTTTACGTCTTGATATTCATATTTCTCTGTTATACTAGATGTTGGACAAACATTAGCACATTGACCACAGTTTATACATACAGCAATATTATTTGTATCTACTAACTTATATGTGTTATGTACTCCAATATATTTTTCACATACTTCTTTACATTGACCACACTTAATACATAGAGACTCATTTCTCATTATTGATGGATTATCCAATTCTATTGGAACCCTTATATTTTCAGACAAATGCTTCATATTTTCTCCTTTTCTTTCTAAAAATAATCTTTACTTAATTTATAACAACTTTGTAATTAATACAATTATATAACTTTTTTTATACTTTTGCAAGTTTTTTCTTTTTTTTATTTAAATATAATTTTATAGATATTATTTTATATATAATTTTTTATTATAAAATTCTTTCATTTCACTCCATTTATAAAAAGGAGCAATATCAGTTTTTATTGGAAGTGATACAGGTTCTTCATTATGGAGAATTTTCACAATTATATCATTAGTTTCATTTTTATAAAATATCCATTGGATATTAGCTGCCATACATGAAATTTTGCTTCCATCCCAAGTTTGATAAACTTTTGACATATCATTTTGTTTTTCTGACATTCCCTCTATTTCCATAATACTAATAAATGGTATTATTGTTTCAGCATGAGCAAATCTTAAATTGGCAGAAATATTTTTATTCTCTATTGCCTTATCACTTGTTTCTATAAACTCTTTTAATAATGGTATTGCTATATCAGTAGCTATATTTTCTCCTGTCATCCCTGGACCTTTTTCATAAAAAGTTTTTATATTATCTAATTCTTCATACCATTTTAACTCTTCTTCTGTAAAATATTTCCCAATATCAAAATCTTTTCCAATATCAGCTTGAAGTACATATAGGTCATAAAGATTAGATACGGCGTCATCAGCACTTTTTAAGATAACTTTTCCCTCTTCAGATTTTAATTGTATCTCTCCACTCTCTAATTTAGCTATAAAATCCTCTGTGAAGAATTGTTTTAAGATTCTATCTGTGTAGTTCTTAGTTTTAGCATATTTCTTATATTCAGCTTTCCAAGGCTCTTTCTCTTCATACTCTAAATATGCTGGTGATATATCGAAAAATCTTAATTCTATATCATCTTTTCCATTTGTAGATACCTTAAACTTAGTGTCTGGTGTATATTTTGAAAGTTCTTTTAAGAAAGCATCTCTACTTTGTTGAGCTCTTGTTACATAAGTTGCAACTGCATCAACCTCTCTTCCAAAAACCTCTTTATTCTCCTTATACATTCTCTTAGCTATTCCTTTTTGCTCTTTAACACCTACTGGAGTAAGTAACCCATAATTTCCCTTTTCTATCTCTAATATCTTAGCAACTTTTTCTTTTAATTTTTTACCTTTAGAAGTAAGTTTTCCCTCATTTTCAGCTAAAACTAAAAGCTCATATACACTCTTATCATATTTTGATGATGATAGGTGTCTTGAACCATGTCTACTTATATGGTTAATATAAAAAGGCTCATATCCCTTTGGAGTTTTTACTTTTACCTCTTTGTGCTTATAGGGCTGTTTTGTTCCTAAATATTTTAAGTCATTTGTTTCTGCTAATATTACTCCATTTACAAGTAAAAAAAACAGTATTTTATTTATTTTTTTCATAATCATACTCCTTTAAAATTATTTTTTTATTTTTTAATTAATATTACTATTTTATTTTTCAAAAGTCAATTTATATATAAAAAAAGAGCTTAACTTCTATCTTTTCTAGGTAAAAATTAAACTCTTCAATTAAAAAATTTTATTTCATATTCTCTTTATTAAACTTTTTAACAATAGCTAAAACTTCATCTGGAGTTTTTTGAGCCATTACTTCTTCAACTAAAGCCTCACATTTAGCTTTCTCTAAAGACATAATATTTTTCTTAATTCTAGGTACAGAGATAGCTGACATTGAGAAAGCATCTAATCCCATTCCAAATAGAATAGCTGTTGCATTTTTATCTCCAGCAAACTCTCCACACATAGAAATTGTAATTCCAGCTTCATGAGCTCCTTTTATAGCCATTCTTATAGCTTCTAATACGCAAGGGTTATAAGTATTGTATAGATGAGAAATATTTTCATTTCCTCTATCAACAGCTAGTGTATATTGAGTTAAGTCATTTGTTCCTATTGAGAAGAAATCTACTTCTTCAGCAAAACTTCTAGCTCTAAAAGCAACTGCTGGAGTTTCAACCATTATTCCAAGAGCTATATTCTCATCAAATTTAGCTCCTTCTTCTCTTAACTCAGCTTTACACTCTTCTAATATTGCTCTTGCTCTTCTAATTTCTGTTATATCCATAATCATAGGAAGCATGATTTTTATATATCCAAAAGCTGATGCTCTTAATAGTGCTCTAAATTGAGTTTTTAATATTTCAGGTCTATCTAAGCAAACTCTGATTGCTCTCCATCCAAGGAATGGATTTTCCTCTTTTGGTAATTGCATATAAGGAAGAGATTTATCTCCACCTATATCCATAGTTCTTATAGTTACAGGTTTTCCTTCCATTTTTTCAGCAACTATTTTATAAGCTTCAAATTGCTCATCTTCAGTAGGGAATCTATCATTATTCATGAATAAGAACTCTGTTCTATAAAGTCCTATTCCTTTTGCTCCATTTCTTAATACTCCCTCTATATCTTTTGGTGAACCTATATTAGCCCAAGCTCCTACTTTTGCACCATCTTTTGATATAGCTTCTTTATCTTTTAATTGTTTTAATAACTCTTTTTCAGCGAAGAAAGCTTCTTTTTTCTCTTGATATTTAGCAACTTCTTCTTCAGTAGGATTTATTATTATATCTCCTTTAAGAGCATCAACTATAACATCATCTCCACTCTTAACTAATGAGCATATATTTCCAGTTCCTACTACTGCTGGTAACTCTAATGATCTAGCCATAATAGATGAGTGAGCTGTCTTTCCTCCTATTTCAGTTATGAAAGCAACTACATTTTGTAAATCTATTTGAGCAGTATCTGATGGAGTTAAGTCTTTAGCAGCTATTATAGTATTTGGAGGTAATGCACCTAAATCTAATATCTCTACCCCTGCTACATTATATAACCATCTCTTACCAATATCTCTTAAATCTGCTGCTCTTTCTCTTAAATACTCATCTTCTAGATTAGCAAGCATTTCACAATAATCATCTATTCCTCTTTGAAGAGCTGCCTCAGCACAAGTCTCTTCATCTTCAATAATATCTACAACTTCATCAAATAAGTCTTCATCTTCTAGTAAAGTGATATGTCCATCAAATATAGCAGCTTTATCCTCACCTAATTTTTGTGCAGTTTTTTCTCTGATTCTTAATAGTTGTTCTTTTGCTTTTTCTCTACCACTTAATAATCTCTCTTTTTCACAATCAGAATCACATTTCTTTTTTTCATCGATTACTAATTCATTCTCTTGATATAGAAATATTTTTCCTATTGCAATTCCAGGAGATGCTTCAATACCCTTAACTATCTTACTCATATTTTTCCCTCACAATCATTATTCAAAAAATTTTTCAAAAAAAAGAAGGTACTTAAATAAGTACCTTCCATCATAAAATTAGTCCTTTAAGTTTGCTAGAAGGTCTCCTAATTTTTCTACTGCTTCAGCTTCGTCAGCACCTTCAGCATATACAGTTACTTTAGTACCTTTTTTTATTCCTAATGAAAGTAGCTTTAATAAAGATGTTCCTTTAACTTTTTTTCCTGCTTCATTTTCAACTTCTATTTGAGAAGTAAAAGTCTTAGCTAAGCTAACGAACTCATTTCCTGGTCTAGTGTGTAATCCAGTTTCATTTGTAATTTCAACAGTTTTACTTGTCATGTTTCTTCCACCCTCTCTTAACTTTATAAAAATTCTCTCATTATCTATAGGTTACTTCATTTTCCAAAATTTGTCAATTTTTTTTTAAATAAGTTATCAAGTTGTCATTAATTTGTTCTGTTTTAATTGACATTGTAATTATAATGGTATATTATAAAAATAGGTAATTTATCACTATTTTTAAAGGAGAGGGATTGAATTGGATATTAAAACTTTAAAAGAAAATGCTAGAGAAAAAATGAAAGGGTTCTGCAATCTTTGCAAAACTTGTGATGGTGTATGGTGTGCTGGAAAAGTTCCAGGTATGGGTGGAACTGGTAGTGGTTCATCATTTAAAGTTAATTATGAAAGTTTAAAAAATATAAAACTTGTTCTAAGAACAATACATAATGCTACTGAACCAAAATTATCTTGCACTTTATTAGGTAGAGAACTATCTTTTCCAGTACTTGGTGCTCCTATTACTGGAACAAAGTTCAATATGGGTGGAGGAGTAACTGAAGAGGAATATTGTAATGATATTATTGAAGGATGCTTAGAAGCGGGAAGTATAGGTATGATTGGAGATACTGGAGATCCTACTTGTTATGAATTTGGACTTCAAGCTATAAAAAAAGTTGGAGGTTTAGGTGTTGCTATTATAAAACCAAGAAGTAACGAAGAGATTATTAAAAGAATTAGAATGGCTGAAGAAGCTGGAGCTATTGCTGTTGGTGTTGATTTAGATGGAGCTGGTCTTGTTACAATGAAACTTTTCGGACAACCAGTAGGTCCAAAAACTGTTGAGGATTTAAAAGAGTTAGTTGCTTCTACAAAACTTCCTTTTATAGCTAAGGGAATTATGAGTGTAGATGAAGCTCTTGCTTGTGTAGAAGCTGGAGTAAATACTATTGTTGTATCAAACCATGGAGGTAGAGTACTAGATTATTGCCAAGCAAGCTGTGATGTATTAGAAGATATTGTTAACGCTGTTGGAGATAAAATCACTGTCTTAGCAGATGGCTCTATTAGAGAAGGAGTAGATGTTTTAAAATATTTAGCACTAGGAGCTAAAGGAGTTTTAGTTGGAAGACCTCTTATCTGGGGGTCTATTGGTGGAAGAAAAGAGGGAGTTACTACTATAATGAATACTCTAAAATCTCAGCTTTCACAAGCTATGATTTTAACTGGAACTGATGATGTAAAATCTGTTTCTAATAAAATTATAACTAAATAGTGGAGGAATTAATGTTAGATAAGATTATGATAATTAATACTGGTGGAACTATTGGTATGGTTCACAGCGATGAAAATGATCCAAATAGTCCACTTAGACCTGCTAATGACTGGCATGAAATAACTAAAGAGCATCCTATCCTCAATAAATATTCTACAGATTACTATCAATTTAATCCATTGATAGATTCCTCTGATATGTCTCCAGAGATTTGGAAGGATATAGCAAAGTTCATCTCTAAAAACTATGAAAAATATAGAGGGTTTGTAGTTTTACATGGAACAGATACTATGGCTTTTACTGCTTCAGCTCTATCTTTTATGTTAAAAAATTTAGATAAACCAGTAGTTTTAACAGGTTCTCAAGTTCCACTACAATTTCCTAGAAGTGATGCTTTACAAAATCTTATTACAGCTATACATATTGCTGGAAATGAGCTATATGGAGTAAAACTAATTCCAGAAGTTTGTATCTTCTTTAGAGATACTCTTCTTAGAGGAAATCGTTCTAGAAAGATAGATGCTACTAACTATTTTGGTTTCTCTTCTCCAAATTATCCAGCTATTGCAGAAGTCGGAGCAGATATTAGAGTAATCAAAGATAGAATACTTCCTCCAGCTAAAGAAGAATTTTATGTAGATGCTGTTATTGATAGTGAAGTAGTAGTTTTAGAACTATTCCCAGGATTAAAACCAAGCTACCTAAAAAGTATTTTTGAAAATAACAATATAAAAGGGGTAATACTTAAAACTTTTGGAAATGGTAACGCTCCTACTAATAAAGAGTTTTTAGATGTTCTTGAGTATATCTCATCAAAGGGAATAATCATAGTAGATATCACTCAATGTACTAGAGGATTTGTAAAGATGGGTCTATATGAAGCAAGTGCTAAGCTTACAGATGTTGGAGTAATAAGTGGAGTAGATTTAACTCCAGAAGCTGCTGTTACAAAACTTATGTATCTACTAGGAAAAAATCTTCCTATCCAAGAAGTTAAAAGACTTATGCAAATAGATATGTGTGGGGAACAAACTATCAGTCAATATGATTTTATTACAGAAGAATTTAAAGAAATATTTTCTAATTCTTTTGAATATGAATTAGAAATTCCAGCTTCATTGAAAAAAGAGGATTTAATAGAAGCAGTTGTAAGGATAAAAAATATTGATAAAAGAGAAAATTATGAGGAAGATTTAAATATCTCTATAACTATGGAGGGAGAAAATTCTATCCCAACTGAACAACTGAAAATAAACAATGTTATCAATAAACTTCTTCCTAATAATAAGAAAAACTTCCATGCTATCTTCAATCATACTATAAAATCTATAATAGATAAAAACAGTATTTTAAAAATAAAAATACAAAGTAATATGAAGATTTCAATGGAAGCAATTAAATTTTCTATTTTCTCTGAATATTTAAGATAAAAATATTTTTTTACAAAAGATAAGAAATGTTATTTTATATCCATTTCTTATCTTTTTTCATTTAAACAACTCTTATTTATGATTATTTTTTTATCTTTTTTATTTTTCAAACATAGTCATTTTGAAAATTTTATTTCATCTCCATATATTTATTATTTTCAATTTTATCTTTTCTAAAAAATTATTTTATTTTTACTTTTTTTAACTAATTTCAGTAAATATTCTATGAAAAATATACACTTTATCTAATATTTTTTTATGATAATTTATTTTTATTTTCTTATTTTTTATTTTTATTTTTTTAAAAATATTTATTTTATATATAATTATTTAACAAATATATATTTTTTATAATAATTAATATATTTTTTGAAATTATTTTTTAATTTTTTGGTTGAAAAAAGATCAAAATAAAAGTATCATAATAGTATAAGATATATTTCTAAAAAGTTGGAGGAAAAGATAATGGAAAAATTTAGATTAGAAAGTGATTCAATTGGTACTTTAGAAGTTCCTGCTGGAGCTTATTATGGAGTACAATCTTTAAGAGGAAAAAATAATTTCCATATTACTGGATATGGACTTAGTGATACATTTATTACTGCACTTGCTTATGTAAAAAAAGCTACTTCAAGAGCAAACTACGAAGCTGGAGTAATTTCTAAAGAAGTAGAAGAAGCTATGATTCAAGCTGCTGATGAAATAATTGCAGGTAAATTTAGAGACCAATTTATAACTGACGTTATTCAAGGTGGAGCTGGAACTTCAATGAATATGAATATGAATGAAGTTATAGCTAATAGAGCTAATGAAATTTTAGGTGGAGAATTAGGAAAATATGATAGATGCCACCCTAATGACCATGTTAACTATGGACAATCTACTAATGATGTTGTCCCAACAGCTGGAAAACTAACTGTCCAATTATTAATAAAAGATTTATTAACAGATTTACAATATCTATATGATACTTTACAAGCTAAAGGGAATGAATTTGACCATGTCATAAAAATGGGTAGAACACACTTACAAGATGCTGTACCTATTAGGCTTGGGCAAGAGTTTAGAGCTTTCTCTCAACCTGTACTTAGAGATATAAAAAGAATCTCTGCTGCTGTGGAAGAATTAACTTATGTTAATATGGGAGCTACTGCTGTAGGAACAGGAATTAATGCTGATGTTGAATATGTAAAAAATGTTGTAAGAATTTTATCAGAAGTTACTGGATTTGAATTTAAACAATCTCCAGATTTAGTTGACGGAACTAGAAACTTAGATAGCTTTGTATGGTTATCTTCAGCTTTAAAAACTTGTGCTGTAAATTTATCTAAGACTGCTAATGATATTAGACTTATGGCTTCTGGACCAAAAGCAGGACTTGCTGAAATATTACTTCCTCAACAACAACCAGGTTCATCAATTATGCCAGGAAAAGTAAATCCAGTTATACCAGAAGTTTTAAACCAAGTTTGTTTCCAAATCTTTGGTAATGATATAACTATAACTAAAGCTGCTGAAGCTGGGCAATTAGAATTAAATGTTTTCGAGCCTGTTTTATTCTTTAACCTATTCCAATCTATTGAGATTTTAAAGAATGGTATTATAACATTTATTGAAAACTGTTTAAAAGGAATTACAGCTCAAGAAGAAAACTGTAAATATTGGGTAGACAGAAGTGTAGGAATAATTACAGCTCTAAACCCTCATATTGGATATAAAAATGCTGCTGAAATAGCAAAAGAATCTATAAAAACTGGTGTACCTGTTGCACAAATAGTTCTTCAAAGAGGATTACTATCTAAAGAGGATTTAGATGTTATCTTAAATCCATTTGAGATGACAAAACCTGGTATCCCTGGAAAAGCATTATTAAAGAAAAATAAATAGTTCTTAGTATAAAGACCAAGGTATAAGCTTACCTTGGTCTTTTTGTAAATACTCATCTAGTGAAAATGATTTAAAGAAAAAGGAGAGTTTTTACACTCTCCAAACTATATAGAACTATTTTTTAATTCTTTCTACATATTCGTTAGTTCTAGTATCGATTTTTATCCATTCTCCTTGCTCTACGAATAGAGGAACTTGAATTTCAAATCCTGTGTTGATTTTAGCTGGTTTTAATACTTTACCAGTAGTATCTCCTCTTAATCCTGGCTCAGTATAGATGATTTCTCTCTCTACGAAAGTAGGTAACTCTACTGCAACTGGAGTAGACTCATAATAAACTACTTCTAATTCCATTTCTTCTTCTAAGTAGTATAGAGCATCTCCTAAATCTTCCTCTTTAAGTTCGATTTGGTCCCAAGTTTCTGGGTTAGAGAAAACATAGAATGCTCCATCGTGGTATGAGTAAACTGCTTTTACTTTATCAAGTCTGATATCGTCCATTTTGTCATCTGCTTTATAAACAGCGTCAGAAATGTTTCCTGATATTAAGTTTTTCATTTTGAATTTTACAACAGCGGCGTTTCTTCCTGATTTGTTGTACTCAGCTTTTAAAATTACAAATGGATCGTTTCCAATCTTGATTGTGCTTCCTGCTCTTAATTCTTGAGCTATTTTCATTTGTAAACCTCCTCAATATTTTTCTATAAAATCTTTTAATTTATTTATAAGATTACATTTTTGTATAAGAAAATCTCTAAAGATAGAATTATTTTTCTCTATCTCTGTGAGGTTCTCAAAAAAGTAAAGATAACTTTCCTTTCCAAGCTCCAAACTGTTTTCCTTTCTAAAATTATAATCTTTAAAAAACTTTTCCATATTGACTAAAAACTCTTCAGTAGCAAAGTCTTTAATCACTCTCTTATATTTATCTAAGAATCCTTCAATCTTATCCATATGAGCATAATCCTCTTGACAGTAGATATGCCACATATATGGCTTACCTGTAAGAACAGCTCTTATAAAAGAATCTTCTCCTCTTACAAAATTAAAATCTACTACATTGATTAATTCCTCATACTCTTCCTGATTAAGAAACTCTAAAAATCTTACCTCTATTTTACCACATTTTAAAGAATTTCTAAAGTCTTCTATTAAATTTTTTTCAAAAATTTTTTTTAGACTCTCCTGTGTCTTTTCTCCCATAGCTAAAATAACTACTTCTCTGTCAAGTTTTTTCAATTCTTCAAAGAGAGTTGTAAAATTTTTCTCATAGGAAAAAAGAGTTCCTACTATTTTTTTATCTCTATTCTCAATATTACCAAGATATTTTTTAGTATAAAAGTCTCTATTTTTTATAACCTTTTCTATTCTCTCTAGATAATTAGAATCGGCTATTATTCCCCCAGATTTTTCTGTAAATCCAGGCATAAAAAAAACTTTTTTTAATTTTCCCTTTCCTAGTGGAGAACTTTGTAAATGAAAATCCTCTATCCAATCCTCTGCTGAAAGATATTCTAGATTAATTAATAACTCTGAATTTTCATAAGCTATTTCCATATACTCATCTGGTATCTTACAACCAAAAGCTTCTATAATAACTTGAGATGTAGAAAGCTCTTTTGCTTTTTTCTGTACATAGTCAAAAGTTATATACTCTATCCCATCTATTATTTGACACGGAGTATCTTTCACTTGAGAGTTTATTTTCTTAAATTCTTCTAACCTATTAAGAAACACTCTTATTTTTGAATTGGAAAAAATTTTATCCAACTCCTTAGCAATACGATAAACTACTCCAATATCTCCATAGTTATCTATAATCTCACAAAATATATCAAGAGTTTTTAATTCCATTTCTAGCAATATACTCCTTTCTAGCTACATTTACCCAATTTGGACGAGCTATCATAGCTCTCCCAACAGCTACAAGGTCAAGAAGATTATTTTCAACAAGCCAACTTGCTTGTTTTTCTTTTTTTATATTTCTAACTCCAATAACAGGAATATTTATATGTTTTTTTATCTCTGTCCCCATATAAATTACCCAATCAAGTGGAAAATCTTTAGGTACATCAATTTTTTCTTTTCTTGTATATTTAGGATCTGGAACTCCAGAAGAAACATGGATTAAATCTATTCCTAAACTCTCTAAATACTTAGCTATCTCTATTCCATCTGAAAGCTCTGGTTCATTTCCTCCCATTCTATATCCCAATATAAAATTATCATCAAATAGTTCTCTTGTTTCTTCAATTAATCTTCTTGAAAAATACATTCTTTTTTCAAAGCTTCCTCCATACTCATCATCTCTAGTATTCCAAAGTCTTGAATTAAGTTGAGAGATAAGATAGGTATGGGCTCCATGTATCTCTATCCCATCAAAACCTGCAAGCTTTGCTCTTTTAAAAGCTGATTTAAATTTTTCTAAAATCTCATCAAGGATAGACTTGTCTACATCTTTTATTCCTTCTTTAAATCCTGCATGATGTATCTGTATAAGTACTGGAACATTATATTCATGGCATTTGTCTGCTATTCTTTTAAGTCCAGAGATAAAGGAGTCATTCCATATTCCAAGTTGATTTTCTCTAAGTTTACCATCTTCACTAACAGCAGTAGCTTCAACTATTACAAATCCTACTCCTCCACGAAGAACATCTTCATACCAATCTACTAACTCATCTGTAACATATCCATCTAAACCTACAATAGAAAATCTTACAAGTGGTGGAAGAACTATTCTATTTCTCAACTCTATATTTTTTATTTTTAGACTATCAAATATAGATGCCATTTTCATCTCCTTTTCTTAAAAACATTCAGGTTATATTATATGATAAAATTTAAAAAAACTCAATATATTTTTTTAATTGTAAAAGTTCAAAATAAATGATATAATATTATGGAATTTTTTGAGAGTAAATAAGGAGGAATTATTTAAATGATAGCAACTAGTAATCTAGGTATGAGATTTTCTGGTAGAAAACTTTTCGAAGATGTAAATATCAAATTTACACCTGGAAACTGTTATGGACTTATAGGAGCTAATGGTGCTGGTAAGTCTACATTTGTAAAAATCCTTTCAGGAGTATTAGAACCTACTGAGGGAGAGGTAATTTTTGACAAAAATAAAAGAATGGCTGTTTTAAACCAAAACCACTTTGCACATGAAGAGGATAAAGTTTTAGATGTTGTTCTTATGGGACATAAAAAATTATGGGATATCATTGTTGAAAAAAATGCTATATATGCTAAAGAAGAATTTACTGATGAAGATGGTATTAGAGCTGGAGAGTTAGAAGGGGAGTTTGCTGAACTTAATGGTTGGGAAGCTGAAACAGAAGCTGAAACTCTACTTATGGGATTAGGAATTGGTACTGATTTACATCATAAATATATGAAAGAGTTAGGAGAGCCAGAAAAAGTTAAGGTATTACTTGCTCAAGCTCTATTTGGACATCCTGATGTACTACTATTAGACGAGCCTACAAACGGACTTGATATCAAAGCTATAACTTGGCTTGAAAATTTCTTAATGGATTTAGATAATACTACTGTAATAGTTGTATCTCATGATAGACACTTCTTAAATAAAGTATGTACACATATCACAGATATAGACTATGGAAAAATTAAAATGTATGTTGGAAACTATGATTTCTGGTATGAGTCAAACCAACTTATGACAAAACTTATCTCTGCTAAAAATAAAAAGCTTGAGCAAAAAAGACAAGAGTTACAAGAGTTTATTGCTAGATTCAGTGCTAATGCATCTAAGTCTAAGCAAGCTACTTCAAGAAAGAAACTACTTGATAAATTACAACTTGAAGATATGCAAATCTCTAATAGAAAATATCCATTTGTTGAGTTTAAGCAAGAGAGAGAAGCTGGAAACAACATGCTTAAAGTTGAAAACTTAACTAAAACAGTAGATGGAGTAAAGGTATTAGATAACGTTTCATTCACTATCTATACTGGAGATAAAGTTGTATTCTTAGCTAAAAACGATATTGTTAAAACTACTTTATTAAATATACTAAGTGGAGAGATGGAATCAGATTCTGGAAGCTACACTTGGGGAGTTACTACTAGTCAAGCATATATGCCAAAGGATAATACTAAATTCTTTGAAAATAAAGATTTAAACCTAATCGATTGGTTAAGACCATATTCTCCTGACCAACATGAAGCTTTTGTAAGAGGATTCTTAGGTAGAATGCTATTTACTGGAGAGGAAACATTAAAGAGCTGTTCAGTTCTATCTGGAGGGGAAAAAGTAAGATGTATGATAGCTAGAATGATGCTTACTAATGCTAACGTACTTATGTTTGATAACCCTAATGACCATTTAGACCTTGAGTCAATTACATCATTAAACAAAGCTTTAATCAACTTCAAAGGAACAATACTATTTGGAGCTCATGACCATGAGTTTATTCAAACAGTAGCTAATAGAATTATCGAAATCACTCCTAAAGGAATTTTAGATAAAACTATGACTTACGACGAATATTTAGAAGATGAGAGAGTTCAAGCTAGACTTGAAGAGCTTTATGCTGAATAATTAAAATAATAAAAAGAAGAAAATTTTACTAATAGTTATAAGTAAGATTTTCTTCTTTATTTTTAATTCTAGAAATTTTTTTTAGCTATATATATTCCTATTAAAATTATTCCCATTCCAAAAAATTCTTGTAAACTTAATACTTCACTAAATAAAAAATATGAATATAGAGTAGCAATAATTGGTTGAGCTAAAACTATAATTGATGATAAATTTACATCTACTTTTCCTACTGTATAACTTAATAAACCTTGTCCAAAAATTTGAGAAATTAGTGCTAATCCTAATAGAGGGTATAACTCACTTAATGAGTGTGGATATTGTACTCCTTCTTTTAGTAACATTGTTAGAAAAAGAGTAATTCCTCCTCCAAACCCACTTATAAAGATAATGCTTAAGGCACTTACTTTTTCTCTTATTTTTGAAACTGTCAATAAAAATAACCCATAAAATATAGAAGTTATAAAAGCTAATATATCTCCCTTATAATTTTCTAAAGTTGGATTTATCTTTCCACTCATTAAAACTATTAATCCTACAATTGTAATAATTCCTCCTAGTATAAAAGAAATGGAAAATTTCTTTTTGTAAATAAAATAAGAAAGAGGAATAATTGTAAATGGAACTAAATTTGCTAATAAATTTGCATTAGCTACTGTTGTAAATGAGAAAGAGATATTCCAAAAAATTAAATCTAATGCTAAAAATATTCCTGCTAATATTATTAAAATTATATTTTTAAATTCAATTTTCTTCATTTCATCTTTTACAAATGGATAAAGTAATGGTATAGAAAATAATATCCTATAAAAACCTGTTGCAATAGGAGGTAAGGAACTTAATTTAACAAATATTCCTCCAGTTGCTAAAAAACAAATTGCTAAAATAGTATAAAATATATATTTATTTATAGATTCATTATTCATTATCTTCACCATATAACTTAAAAAATTCTTCTATTTCATTTAATTCAATAATCAATCTTTCAGAAGTTTTTCCTATATTTTTTCTTTTCACTTTCATTTTTCCCAAATATTTTGTATTATCACAATGAGTCCCTCCACAAGGAACACTATAATCTAAACATTTCCAGTAAATAGCTTCATTTTCAACTGTATGATGATAACTAGAAATTTCTAATTTTTCTTGTATAAGTTCATTACATTTATCTTCGATTTTTTGAAGTTCTTCTTTTGAAAATTTTTCTTCTGTGGAGAAATCTAATCTACCATAAGTATCAGTTATTTTAGCTCCAACTATTTTTTTATCAATTCCCTCTCTCATATTTGCTAAAATCATTAATGCTAGATGTAACCCTGAATGATGTAATGTAGTTTTAGCTCTTTTTTCAACATTCAATTTAATTATAAATTCCTCTCCTAGTTCTAAATTATTTAATAAAGATATATTTATATGATGAATAATTACTCCTTCAACTTTTATTACTGGAAAATCTTCTAAATAAATATTTCTTCCTTTAATTTTTGTAGTATCTAAAAATTCTATCTCTTCTTTTGTTTTTTCTCTAATTAATATTCCACTATCTCCAATTTGTCCTCCTCCTTCAGGATAAGCAATTGTTTTATCAAAAACTAGTCCCCTTTCATTTACCTCAATAAGTTTAGCCTTACAAGTAGTTAAAAATTGATTCTTATAATATAACTTTTCTGTTCTCATTTTTCCTCCTAAATCTCTTTACAAATCATTAGAAAGATAGTACTATCTATATAACACTTAATTTACTGTTATATTAACTATACTATATATTTTTATATAGAGTCAATCTTATATATAAAAAGTGTTGTATAACACTAAGGAGTAAATATGAAAAATACTTTTAAATACTTAGAAATATATAACTATTTTAAAGAAAAAATAGAGAAAAATGAATTTCCTGAAAATAGTAAGTTACCTTCAATTAGGTTTCTTGCACAAAAATTTAATGTAAATCACTTAACTATTTTAAAAGTTTATAATCTATTAGAGAGTGATGGATATATTATAAAAAAACAAGGCGCTGGAGTTTTTGTTAAACCTAAAGAATATATATTTTATAATAATCCTAAAGATAGTTCTGTTGAAACTTTTAATAAAGGATTTAGAAATATCAATACTCATAACAATGCTATTATTAACTTTGTTAGTGGAAGCCAAGATTATGATGAAAATATCTTTATAAAGTTAAAAGAAATATTATTAGATATTCCATCTAATATAATGAATTATGCTAACACTCAAGGAGATGAAGAGCTTAGAAAAGTTATTAAACTTACATTATTACAGAAAAAAATGGATATTTCTATTAAAAATATTCAAATAATTAATGGAGCTCAACAAGGATTAGATTTAATTATGAAATCTATTATATCAAAAACTAAAAATAAAATAATTGTAGGTTCTCCTACTTACCATGGAGCTTTGAATATTTTTAAAAACAATTGTAAAATTTTTACAGTAACTATGGAAAATGATGGATTTAATATGCTTGAATTAGAAGAACTTTTACAAAAAGAGAAAATTAGTTTTATCTATACAATGATGGATTTTAACTGTCCAACTGGAATTTCTTGGAGTAATGAAAAGAAAAAACAATTAATTCATCTAGCTCAAAAATATAAAACATACATTTTAGAAGATGATTTTGCTTCTGATTTATATTATAAAGAAAAAAGAAGAATTTTTTTAAAAAATTTAGATAAAGAAAATAAGTATGTTATTTATATGAAATCATATTCAAAAATTCTAGCTCCAGGGCTAAGACTAGCCTTTATGATTTTACCTAATGAACTTATTGAAAAAATAAAAACTTCTAAATTTCTTTCAGATATTTCAAGTTCTAGTTTAGACCAATATATTTTAAAAGAATTTCTTAAAAGAAAAATACTAGAAAAAAATATTAAAACTTTAAGAGAAAAATATGAAAAACGGTATCTCTTCTTAAAAGAAAAGTTAGAGAAAATTAAATTTTTAAATTTAGAATATGAGATAGAGGGAGGATTTTATATTTGGGTTAAACTTGATGAAAGAATAGATTATAATAAGTTTTATATTGAAGCTCAAAATAAAGGAGTATATCTTCTACCCGCTTTTTCATTTTATTTAGACAATAAAAATAGACCATATTTTAGAATAAGTTTTGCTTCAACTGATATTAAAGATATTAATTTAGCATTTGAAAAATTGAACCATATCATCTAAATTTAT